>TARA_B110000093_G_scaffold23682_1_pt1 | contig 27658 bp, 18 predicted proteins | sample TARA_B110000093 | Tara Oceans TARA_B110000093 (sample SAMEA4397390) | marine metagenome | biome: Polar Biome; feature: [MIX] marine epipelagic wind mixed layer (ENVO:01000061); material: water (ENVO:00002006), including particulate matter (ENVO:01000060) such as... | depth 10-100 m | reverse complement strand
AGAACATTCTCTATAAAAGCGGGGTTAGAAGTGAAGTATTTTCAGAAAAGTTTAGACTGGTCTAAGCTGACTTTTAATGATCAGATTGATGCAAGAAGCGGATTTATCTACGAAACAGCTGAACTTCCTAGAGGAGGTCAAGCGAATAATGTAGACTTCTCCGCAGGCCTTTTGGGATTCAGTGATAGATTTTATGTCGGAGGAAGTGTTCACCACCTTACAGAGCCCAATGAATCTTTAGTAGTAGGAAATTCTCCTCTGCCTATGAGATTTACTGGACATGCTGGAGCAGTTATTCCTATCGATAGAAGAAGAAGGAATAGTGATGCTAAGTTGTCTCCGAATGTACTATACCAGCGTCAAGGAGAGTTTGAACAGATTAATGTAGGTCTTTATGTAAGTAAAGGCCCATTGGTTGGAGGAGCATGGTATAGATTCGATGACTCATTCATCGCATTGGTAGGAGTGCAGACAGATGTGATTAAGTTTGGTTATAGTTATGACGTTACCATTTCTCAATTAACGCCTAGTAGTGGAGGTTCTCATGAGCTAACCATGACTATTCAGTTCGATTGCAAGCCTGTTAGAACAAAGTTCAGAACAATAAACTGTCCTTCATTCTAGTTTTAAGATATTAAGAAGAAACCTAAGGAAAAGAAATCATGAAAAATCTACAAATTTTAAATTCATTAGCCGTGCTTGGGTTAATGTTCTTTCTTTACTCATGTGGAAGCAGCGGAAGATCTGGAGCTACAGGATGGGCCTATAATAACTCAGCAAATGGAGGTTTTGAGAAGCCACAATATTTGGAACAAGAAACTGGTCCAGGGTTAGTTCTTATTGAAGGTGGTACTTACACTATGGGTCGGGTAGAAGACGATGTAAATTTTAGCTGGGATGCTCAGCCAACAAGAGTTACTGTATCTTCTTTTTACATTGATGAAACTGAAGTAACGAACTTATATTGGAGAGAATATCTTTACTGGTTGAAGAGGATTTATGGTGATTCGTATCCAGAGGTTTATAGAAACGCACTTCCCGACACTCTAGTTTGGAGGGAGAAAATGGAATACAACGAGCCATATGTTGAACTTTATTTGCGTCACCCTGCTTACGATGATTATCCAGTGGTAGGAGTAAACTGGCTTCAGGCAAGTGACTTCTGTGAATGGAGAACTGACAGAGTAAATGAACTAATATTAGTGAGGGAAGGACTTTTGGTTCACAACCCGTCTTCTCAGGTAGATGAAGAACACTTTACTACAGACTCCTATTTCGGTGGTCAGTATGAAGGTGAAAAAGCGAATGATGGAATTACTGATTTAAATCCACTTAGTAGTGGGTACAGAAATATAGAGTTGGAAGACGGAATACTTCTTCCAAGGTACAGGTTACCTACAGAGGCTGAATGGGAATATGCAGCTCTAGGGTTAATAGGAAACTCTTACCAGGAATTAATTACCAACAGAAAAACATACCCATGGAATGGGCACTATGTTAGAAATGATAATAATGGGGACAGATTTTATGGAACTATCAACGCCAACTTCGTGAGAGGAAGAGGTGATATGATGGGGGTAGCTGGTGCACTAAACGATAATGCGGACATCACTGCACCTGTTTATTCATATCCTCCTAATGATTATGGCCTATATAATATGGCTGGAAATGTTAGTGAGTGGGTGATGGATGTTTACAGACCATTATCTCCAGATGACAAAAGTGAATTTAGAGCGTTTAGAGGAAATGATTTCCAGACTAAAGTATTAGATAGTGAAGGGTTTTTGGCTCCTAAGTATGATTATGTAGTGTATGATATAGAAGGAATTCAGTCGTATTTAGAGACATACAAAAAATTAGCTCAGTCTAGATTGAGAGATTCAGATCTAAACCTTCTAGATAATGTGAATAGTTTCCTAGAGGGGGCACAAGAAGATGTAAACCAGAACGACGAAGAAGAAGCTATGTATAAGGTTCAAGAAGGTATAGATGCGATAAAAGATTCTGAATCTCAATTCGCTCCTGACCTTTTGGATGGGATTTCTGAGTATGTATTAGCTCAGCCTGGAGAGCTTAGAAAGAGAGATGTTTCTGTAGCAGAGAATATTGATAGAAGAAATTACCGAAAATCGGATAACATAGATTATTTAGATGGAGACTTTGAGTCTAGTATTAGATATACTGACCCGTCATACGAAAACAAGCAAGATACTAGGATGTATGATTGGGGTGTGACTACGTTGGTTAATGATAAAGCTAGGGTATATAAAGGGGGTTCTTGGAGAGATAGAGCTTATTGGACTATACCAGGTTCTAGAAGATTTTTAGATGAAAGACAAAGAACAGCTACTATAGGGTTTAGATGTGCTATGCACAGAGTGGGAAGTCCTGTAGGAATAGCTTCAGAATAAGAATAGAACAATTTAGTTTTTATAAAAACCGTCTAAGAGCTTCTTAGGCGGTTTTTTTATGGCCTTATTTTACCTAAAATATTTTTCATGAATAAAAGAGAACTTTTATTGAGCAGATTTCTTTCATCTAGAAAGGTCTGCACAGACACTAGAAAGGGAGAGAATGGAGCGATTTTCTTCGCTCTCAGCGGGGAAAATTTTGATGGAAACACATATGCCCAAAAGGCGTTAGATGATGGATGCGTTTTAAGCGTAGTAAGTGATTCCAGCTATGAAGGTGTTGAGGAGTTCATGGTAGTAGAGGATACATTAACCGCACTACAAAATTTAGCTCTTGATTATAGGTTGACCCTAGACTTGCCTATAATTGGAGTTACCGGAACTAATGGTAAAACCACGACTAAAGAATTAGTGCACTCTGTTCTTTCTTCTCATTTAAATAGCTACGCTACCGCAGGCAACTTCAATAATCATATAGGGGTTCCTCTTTCAGTCCTAAGTATTTTGCCTGAACATGAGATAGCCATCATAGAAATGGGCGCTAATAAAGGTGCGGACATAAAAGAACTATGTGCAATCTGCTTGCCTACGTGCGGTCTAATTACCAACGTGGGAAAGGCTCACCTAGAAGGGTTTGGTAGCTTCGATAATATTAAGAAAACTAAAAAGGAGCTCTATGATTTTTTAGGAAATAATGATTCTCTGGTTTTTATGAATAAAGACAATGAACACCTTAAAAAAATGGGTGTTGATCTGAAAAATATAACTTACTACAGCGTTAATGCGGAAAGCCCGTTAAAAGGAACGATTACTCATCATGGGGTAACGTTAAAATTCAAATGGGAAAGCGAAGGCTTTAATTCTACTGAAGTGGAGACTAACCTTACAGGGGCTTATAATCTAGAGAATGCTTTAGCGGCAGTAGCCATAGGACTGAAATTTAATGTTCCTGTAGATAAAATTATCCGGAGCTTAGAGAGTTACACGCCTAGGAACAACAGAAGCCAGATTAAAAAAACAGAAAAAAACACACTGATTCTCGATGCGTATAATGCCAATATAACGAGCACGCAGGCTGCTCTGTTAAACCTCTCAGGAATGGAATTCTCTGAAGGAAAGAAACTTTTCATACTTGGAGATATGCTGGAGCTAGGAGACGTATCCTTGAGTGCGCATAGAGATATGATGGACTATACTGAAGAGCTAGGCTTAGTAGGAATCTTTGTGGGTGAGGAATATTATAAAGCGGGGAGTGAATCTTATAAATGTTATAAGAACACTTCGGATTTACTTTCAGAAATAGAATCCTTAATGATAGCTGGCAAGGTTGTTTTAATAAAAGGATCTAGAGGAATAAAATTAGAGGTGATAGAAGATAAACTCTAACTATCTTTGCGAGCCAATATTACAACATGAGTTTAGTACAAGAGTTGAAATGGAGAGGACTTCTTCATGATTTTACACCAGGAATAGAAGAGCAGCTAGAAAAGGAAATGACTAGTGGCTATGTGGGATTTGATCCTACTGCCGATTCATTGCATATAGGAAATTTAGTTCCCATTATTTTGTTGGTTCATCTGCAGAAAGCAGGCCATAAGCCATTCGCGTTAGTTGGAGGAGCTACTGGCCTAGTTGGAGATCCTTCAGGGAAATCTGCTGAGAGACAATTATTAGATACTTCTATAATAGACCATAACTTAAACTGCCAAAAAGTACAACTAGAGAAGTTTTTAGATTTCGACTGTGGAGATAACAGCGCGGAAATGGTAAATAATTATGACTGGTTTAAGGGAATTAATTTCTTAGATTTTATTAGAGATGTGGGTAAGCACATTTCGGTAAACTACATGATGGCTAAGGAGTCTGTGAAGCTTAGAATAGATAAGGGTATCTCATTTACTGAATTTAGTTACCAATTAATTCAAGGGTATGACTTCTGCTGGCTTAACGCCAATAGAAATGTAAAACTCCAAATGGGTGGTTCCGATCAGTGGGGGAATATCACCACTGGAACCGAAATGGTAAGAAGGATTAATAGAGGTGAGTCATTCGCTCTTACTGCTCCTTTAGTAAAAAAGGCAGACGGAACTAAGTTTGGTAAATCTGAAGGAGGGAATGTGTGGTTAGATCCTAAAAAGACCTCTCCATATATTTTCTACCAATTTTGGTTAAACACTTCTGATCAAGACGCTCAGAGTTATATTAAGATTTTCACGTTTAAAGAAGAAACCGAAATTAATGCCATAATAGCTGACCATGAAGAAAACCCCGGAGCTAGAGCGTTGCAAAAAGCATTGGCTAACGAAATAACTACCTACGTGCACGGTGAGTCTGAGTTGGAGAAAGCAGTAAAGGCATCTGGAATCTTATTTGGTAAATCTACAAGTGAAGATTTAGCAGAGCTAGATGAGCAAACTTTTAATGATTTATTCTCAGGATGCGCGACTGCTGAAGTTAAAAAAGTAGATTTCGAAGGTATGGGTATTATCGCAGCATTAGCTGAGAATACTGGGTTCTTAAAGTCAAATGGAGATGCTAGAAGAGCACTAAAGGAAAATGCGGTGAGTGTTAATAAATCTAAGGTAGGAGAGGATTTTGTGCTCGGAGAAAAGGATTTGTTGAATGGAAAGTATGCGTTATTGCAACGCGGTAAAAAGACTTATTTCATTATTAAAGTAGTTTCTTAAATATCCTGAACCAGGAGATTACATCCTCGAACATCTGAGTGGTCAAATCTTCCTAGTACTTCGAAAGTGCCGTTTTCTTGAGTTTTCCCTAAATCATCTGTAGCTAGAAATGCACATGAATCTACGTTAGCCAAGTCTATAACGTTAATTCCACCAGTTCGATTATGTGCTGTATAAGTAAATGGATCATCTACTTCTCTGGTCATTACTTTCATCCATGGAGCAGGTGTAAAGATCTCTCCGATAGAATATCCTTGAGAAAGTAGCTCGGTCATGCCGTATTCTGAATGGACCTCTGAAACTCTTAGGTGCGTCTTTATGTATTTGTGAAGTTCCGTTCGAGTAAGTTCTCTTCCGCGGCCTTTCATGCCACCAGTTTCTATTATTGTCACATGGCTCCAGTCTAAGCTGGTGTATTTTTCTATGATTTCTAATAAACCAAAAGTCACTCCGAAAAGTACAATTCTCTTTTCTGACTTTATTAAGCTTTCAATTTTCGAAACTAGCTCTTCATAGTTATTCTTGTAAAAGCCACTGCGGCTGTTTTTAGTCAGCTCTATTAGTTTACTGACCATATGAACAAGAGAAGAGTCTTTCCTCTCTAGATAGGACGGTAAAAGGGCTAAAATGACTAAGTTGTCACAGGAGCCGTAAGTTGATTCAAAAAATGTTCTAAAAGATTTTTCATAAAGACTTAAATCATGAACTAAATGCTCCGATGTTTTAGAGGCAGTAGTGCCGCTACTTCTGAAAATGGTCTTGGTATCTAGTCCTTCTGTGATGATGTGTTTCTTTTTAAAGAACTGAATAGGGAGACAGGGAATGTCAGAAATTTCAGTAATGTTAGAAGAACGAATATTAAGAAAACTTAAAAAATCTTTATATGCCTGAACCGATGAGGCTTGGTGGTGAAATAATTGCACCGCTAATTCGTTAAACTCTTGTGGAGAGTTTATCTCGAAAATAGATTTTATAAATTGTTCTCTTCTAAACAAGTCGGTTAATTGCAGAGTTTATTAATTTTGATGAATGCGCGCTAAAGTATTATATTTTCTTTTTGCTGGAGTTTTTTCAGTTCTTTTCACTTCATGTTTAAAAGATACTGACTTTCCAGATGAACCTATTATCGAATATACAAGTGTGGAACAAATAGCTTCGGCTTTAGTTTTGAACTTTAAATTTACCGATGGTGATGGAAATTTTGGTCTTGAACAGGGAGATAGCCTCTCTCCTTATGATGAATCTCCTTTTAATCATAACTTAATTTTAACCTATTATGAAAAACAGGAGGGGGCGTGGCAGAGATTTGGGACAGACTTTCCTCTATTTAGCCCGTTTTATTCTGATGCGCTTTTTAATCAGACTGTCCCGTGGGTGAAGCCCACAGGTCAAAACCAAACCCAGGAGGGAACTATATCATATAGTATCGTGGATCCATACTACAATTTTAATAGTTCATACGACACGTGCAGGTTCGAGTTTTATATTTATGATAGAGATCTTAATCAGAGTAATAGTCAAACAACTGATTTCTTTTTGAAGCCATAAAAGAATGTGAAACAAAAAAAGCTGCCCTAGTTAAGAACAGCTTTTTTTTGTTTTATTTAAAAGTTCTGATTATTCGCTGATAGTGAATAGTGCGTTAGGCTCAGTGCCAGCAGCTATGTTCCAAAACACGTCACCAGCTAGAGCTAATTCTCCATCTTGGAATTGCTTGTAAGAATCTTGTTCTGAATCTAGATTTTCGATATCTACTCCTTTAGCCCAGTTTACGAAAATAGAGTTGTGGTATTGTCCACCTGCATTATCTCTAAAAGTTAATGCTCTCCCTTCACCATTCCCTATGTATGTCGCGTTAAAAACAACTGGAGTAGCATATGGAGTAGCAGTTTCAGGCTCCGTTCCGCCGTCATGCTCTCCACCTCTGTCTCCATCGTCAGAGGCTTGTACTGCACACCAGAACTGTCCGAGTCCTCTAAATCCTTCGTCATAATCGAAAGAATCATCACCACAGTATGCAGTTAATATATGCTTCGTTCGCGCTACGCCTCCGAAAAACTCTACACCATCGTCTTCATTGGCTATAACTTCTACATATTCTATAGTAGTTCCTGACCCAACCCCGCCAAGAGTTAATCCATTTATCTCGTTTCCGGCTCCAATATCAGAGCCACCATGTCTGATAGAAATATAAGAAATAGTACCAGAATTATCAGAGTCATCATTTCCTCCATATTCCCCTCTAGGTTCGTTTGTAGGAATACCTTCTATCTGAGTTACACCAGGTGAAGAGTTTAACGTGGCAGCGCCTAATATGATTATTCCACCCCATTCACCTCTGGTAGAAGTAGAAATGCTCCCGTCTAAAGGATCTCCTTCATAAGTAAAAATGATGGGTTGAGTGACTGTTCCTATGGCATTAATAGTAGCACCTCTAGCTATTATTAGTGCGGCAGCATCTTCCCCAGATCCTTCTGCTCCTTTGATAATAGTACCTTCCTGGATGTTTAAAGCACCTTCCACGAAACAAAACCCGTTTAGTATGTAGACATTGTCATTAGTCCATGATTCAGTAGATCCAGATGTTACTACTGTTCCAGTAATTTCTATTTCAGTAGTAGAAACAGAGGTAGGATTATATCCATCGTAAAGAGTCCACCCATTTGTCCAATCTGAAGAGCCAAAAGCGCCTTTGTAAGTCACATCATCGAACCAATTGTCAGTTGGGGCATTTCCAGCAGAAAGAGCATTAGAAGGCACCAAGTTTGTAGCTGAAACTCCTGGGTCTTCATGACTGTTTCCGTTTTCCTCGAAAGAAAGAGAGAAATCTGTTTCTTGACTAACAGCTGGATATTCACAGGAGTCATCATCTTCTTCAGCATCTGAATCATAGTTAGTAGCTAGTACATCAGTACATCCTTCTTCTTTTTTACACGCTGCAAAAGTTACAGTCAGTGCAAGGAATAAAATAAATCCTAAATTTTTGTTCAATTTCATTTTGTGAGTAATTAGTGTTCTTGATTTTCGACAAATATCAGGAATGAACACACGAACGATTTTACGTTAGGGTTATGAATGTATTATTTAAATGTTACCAGTTTAGATAATAATTATAGGTTCAAAAAAGCCGATTGGGGATTTCCAATCGGCTTTAATTTAGAGTGTGTTTTTTTTACTTAGAAAGTAAATGAAATACTTGCAGATATTGTTCTTCCAGTCCTGAATGATTGGAAGATGTAGTCTTGTCCGTTATAGTTATATGTTCTAGTAGTTTCAGCGTCTAATAAGTTTTGACCCCTAAGAGTAACCTTTAGATTCTTTTTAAGTTCCTTTGTAACGCTTAAGTTTAGGTTGTGTCTAGGTTGGTCCATTACATTTGGTGTTCCACCTATTACCACTAAGACTAGTTTCTCACCACTTACATTGTACCCTAAAGAACCACTCAGTCCATTTTCGGGATTTTTGTATGACAATACCCCATTAATTATATATGGACTCTGGCCAAACATTCTTCTCGTGTTACTGTGAAGTGGATTAGTTTCTCTTATTTGACTTAATTCGTCCTTATCTATTGGGGTTTTAGACTCTACTAAGGTTATGTTAGTTCCTATTTTCCACCATTGGAATTTTTCACCTAAGAAGCCTAACGTTTTTCTAAAGTCAAATTCAACACCGTATAGCGTTGCAATATCTTGATTCTCCCAGGTGAGCTCTATATTGGCGGCTTCAGGATTTACAACCAATTCTATAGGATTGTGGAAAGTTTTATAAAATGCACTGATAGAGAAAATCTCACCAATGTTTGGGTAAAACTCATATCTCAAATCATAATTGTCTATTAAAGTCCTTTCTAGTTCGGGGTTACCAAGTTTTATTAGCTGGTTTTCGAAGTCGAAAGAAGCGAAGGCAGAAATCTCTCTAAAAGAAGGTCTAGCCAAAGTTCTAGTATATGCTAGTCGAAAATTTGTTTTCCTTTTAAATTCTTTAGTGATGTTTAAAGAGGGCAGCACATCCACATTATTTAATTGACCTCTGTACTTTGCTTTATCTTCTTCTGATTCTACCTCGTAATACTTGGCGCTTATAGATTCTATTTGAGCGCTTTCTACTCTAGCGCCAGTAACTAGTCTCCAAGTATTACCTACCCTGTAATCAGTCATAGCGTAACCAGCTAAAACATTCTGAGTAGCCTTGTAAGAATTCTTAGTGTCAGTTCGATCTTCTACATAAACGAATTCTTCGTTTTCAGTATTCATATTCCCTTCACTGAAGAAATCATTTACATTTCCATCGAAGCCGATACCATTAGAATAGAACTCCATTAACTTTTCCTCAAAATCTCTATTCTTATAGACGTTAGACACCCCTAGCTGAATGTTAGACTCTTTGTCTTTTACTAGCTTTATGGGAATAATCACATTAAATTTAGTGTCATAGTTAGATTCATTCATTTTTCTAAAGAACTTACTAGGCACATTAATATCTGCATCATACAAGTCAAACCCAGAATTATTTGTAGGGTTTTTCACTAGGTACTCTAGAACCGTTAAGTCGGGAGTGTCTTGGGCAGCGAATGCAGCAGAACCAATCCAGTTGATTCTTAAACCAGACTCTTCATTTAATAGATGTTCCCCTTTTAATTGAGCAGCATTTAAACTTCTCTCAATATATCTAGTTGAAAATTGTTTGCTTAAAAAATCTTGATCGATGTTAGGCACTTCGCCAGTTTGAGATCTAGCAGAACTGATTCCGTTTTGGTTTCTCAATAGTGTTAGTCCTATGGTATTTCCTTTTTTTATACGAAGACTAATATTCCCTAAAGCCCCCCAAAGAACACTTTGGTCTCCCCTAGAATCTTTATATAAAGATTCCTTGTTGAGTGTTTCATTTTCGTTAGCTAAGCCGGTAAGTTTATATCTTCCAGTTTGACCATTGGCGTAAAACGTGTTTTTAGTTGAGTAAGTCGTAGCCAAATTGAATCCTACTACTTTCTTGCCCTTAAGCGTTTTTTGGTTCCCTATTGAAAACCCAAACCTCATATTGGGCAAAGCTGTTTGAGTAGATGGAATCCATGTGTTTGAAAACCCTTTAGTTTGCTGCTCTAATAATGCGAGGTCTCCGTTAGAGGCACTTTGAATATCGTTATTTGTGATTGATTCAGGAAGCGCTCTGTTTCCGTCATCGAATCCTAAAAAGTCGGTAGAACCTCTTTCGTACCCTAAGAATGAAGAGTTGAAGGTAGAATTAGTATTGTAGCCTAATGATAATGAAGCGTTGTACTCTAGACTATCAGGAAAATCTTTAGTTTGAATATCTACTAAACCGCCAGTGAAATTGCCGGGTAAATTCGGAGTGAACGTTTTTCTAATTGTAACATTCTCAACTAAGCTTGAAGGAAAGAGGTCTAATTGAACAGAGTTTCTATTTGGGTCTAGCCCGGGAATCTGTCCGCCATTCAATAGCGTAAGACTATATCTGTCAGACAAACCTCTTACGTATATATACTTTCCGCCTTCTACTGATATTCCTGCAGCTTTTGATGTCATGGTAGCTACATTAGAAGCACCTAGAGCTTTAGCCGTTTCTGATGATACTCCATCGATTACACCTCCGTCATTCAGCTTCATTCGGTCTATAGCATTGTCACTTTTGTTACTCATTTTCGCTTCGATTTGAGCCCCACCGTTTATTACCACACCATCTTCAGAAAGCACGAAATCTAGCTCAATGTTCTCTCCCTCTTTAATTGTAATAGCTTCTGTAATTTCAGTATAGGAGATTACTGAGCAAATTAAAACGTACTTTCCTGCAGGAAGCTGCAGCGTGAATTCTCCAGAATAGCCAGCGGATGTCCCGAGTTCTGAGTTTTCCACCCAGATATTTGCCATTGGTATTTCTTCACCTGTGGACAGGTCAGTAACAATACCAGATACTGTTCCTGTTTGGGCGATTACAGTCGAAATGCTAAATATTAAAGCGAGACAACCTAAAAATAATCTCTGCATTATCTTTGATTTTTTTGCGAAATTAATTATTGACCGCATAGAAAACAGAAAAGCAGAGTTATCCGATAATTAAACTTGTGTTAAGGTAATGTTACGAGAGTTTTGTGAGGCAGGCTACTTACCGATAATATTGTCTTATGCTATTCACTGGTCAGCGAAATGGAAAGCGGACTATTAAGTTTAGATGAATCCGTTAAGATTCGGTTAATTAATTTCTTTCACTTTATAAATACCACCAGCCATTGATTCTACTTTTTCTTTCATTTCTTCAGCAGAAACTTTAGAAGAGTGGAAATTTACAGTTACCAAATCTATTGGGTTTTCTGCATTAAAGACCAACTCAGTAGAGTTAACTCCCTTGAGTTTCTCTAGCCCTCTGCATACAGTTCCTCCACACATTTTCTCACAAGTCATTCCTTGTATAGATATTACCACAGAAGAATTAGCTGCCGCTCTTGAAGACTCGCTAGTGGATTCGTTGCAGCTAGTTATTAAGAAAACACTAAAAATTAGGGTAGCGAAAACTTTCATGATTTTGTGATTTAAAAGAGCAGTAAAATTAGTGATTAGCCTAGTCAAAGAATCGATATTTGCAGAAATTATAATAACTGGAGTGAGTAAAGAATTGAAAAATGCACTTGTGCTTTCTGTTTTAGCTTTAATATGGGGCAGCTCATTCATATTGATGTCTTTTGTGTTGACTGATTCTCAGGGAGAGCCTCTTTATTCGCCACTTGCTTTAGGCAGTTTGCGGCTGGTTTTAGCTGGGTTAGTTTTATTGCCAGTAGCCATTAGACACTTCTCTAAATTAAGAAGTGCACTTTTTTTGCCTATAGCCATCGTTGGAATATTCGGAAATGGAATCCCTGCATTTTTATTTGCCATTTCTCTAAAAGAAATTGATACTGGGTTAGCAGGGATACTAAATTCGTTAGTTCCGTTATTTACAGTTATTACTGGAATGCTTCTTTTTGGTCTCAAATTGAATAAGAAAGCACTTGTTGGGGTTTTTATAGGTTTTGTAGGAGCGGCTGGATTGGTGTTTGTGAAAACTGGAGGCGTCAACACTTCCTCAGTATATCTAGGTTATGCAGGCTTAATCGTTATAGCTACTATTTGCTATTCTTTAAGCGTGAACACGATTCAAAACAAACTCTCACAAACAGATGCTATAGTAATAGCATCCTTAGGCCTTTTTATCGCAGCTATTCCAGGTGGGGTTGTGTTGTGTTTTACAGATTTCACGGATGTTTTATTGAATAATAAAGAAGGAGTTAATGGATTAGGCTATTGTTTGGTTTTGAGTGCTGTAGGTACTGCATTTGCTTTAGTCTTATTTAATAAATTAGTTCAAGATAGTTCTGCTGTTTTTGCCAGCTTGGTCACGTACCTTATTCCAGTTGTAGCTGTAATGTGGGGTGTTTACTTTGGGGAGGAATATTCGTTAATTCAACTGGCGTTTGGGGGGATAATATTATTAGGGGTCTACTTAGTTAAGCTCAGCAGGAATCGAAGTATGTCGTCTTCTGCTTAGTAATATGATCTTTCGCAAAAGAATGTTGGAATAACCAGAATAAAGTTATATTTTTGCACGCTCAAAAATTATTAACAATATGTTCGCAATAGTAGAAATAGCAGGGCAACAGTTCAAGGTAGAGAAAGACCAGCGAGTTTTTGTTCATCGTTTAGAAACTGAAGAAGGGAAAAAAGTTGAGTTCAACAACGTTCTTTTAGTTGAAAATGATGGAAAAACAACAGTTGGCGCCCCAGCTATAAGTGGTGCATTTGTTTCCGCCAAGGTTGAAAGACACTTAAAAGGAGACAAGGTTATCGTTTTCAAGAAGAAAAGAAGAAAAGGATACAAGAAAAAGAATGGTCACAGACAGTATCTTACTGAGTTAACTATCGAAAAGATAACGTTAACTAGTGGTAAGGCAGCTCCTAAAAAGGCAGTTAAGGCAGAAGATACTCCTGCAAAAGAAGCGGTAGCAGCACCTGTTAAAAAAGCACCTGTTAAAAAAGCACCAGCCAAAAAGGCTCCTGCTAAAAGCAGTGGTGACGATTCGAAGAAAAAATAAAAAAAAGTAGGGCCTAAAGTGTGCTGAGCATTTAAACACAGCTAGAATTAATACAGTTACCGATTTAGCAGCATCTAAATTAGAAGTTCTAAAAAAGAAGGTCAAGATATAATAAAATAAATCCTACTAACTATAGGCATAGAAAGCTGTTTTGGCTTCTGGGCGAAGTAGGATGAGTTAAAAGTCCTCCAAGACAAATTTGAGGGAGGAAGAAAAATTAATAATACTTACCTGCTCTAAAAGGCAAGTATCTTAAAATTTAAAACCATGGCTCATAAGAAAGGTGTCGGTAGTTCTAAAAACGGTAGAGAATCACAAAGTAAAAGACTTGGTGTGAAAATTTTTGGTGGTCAAGCTGCCATAGCCGGGAACATAATAATAAGACAAAGAGGTACAACTCATCATCCAGGTGATAATGTAGGTATGGGTAAAGACCATACTCTATTCGCATTAACTGATGGCAAAGTTGTATTCAAAAAGAAAAGAGATAACAGATCCTTTGTATCAATAGATCCAGCTTAAAGGTAGTTCTGTTAAATAATAATACTATTGAATCCCTGAATTGCTTTCTATGCAGCTCAGGGATTTTTTATATATAATATTATCATGCTTCAAATTAATAAATTAAGAGAGAATATAGAAGGCGCTATCGAGCTGCTTAAAGTTAGAAATAAGGATTTCACGTCAGAAATCAATGGTATTCTAGCAGCAGACGATAAAAGAAAAGCGAGTCAAGCTGAGTTAGATTCTGTTCTAGCGGAGAGTAACAGGCTATCTAAAGAAATTGGTGACTTATTTAAATCTGGAAAAGCAGCTGAGGCCAGTATTTTAAAGGAAGAGACTGTTCTTTTAAAAGAAAAGAGTCATGCTTTAAAAGAGGAAATGACTAAGGCGGAGGAGGAAATTAAAAGATTACTCTACATCGTACCTAATATACCTCATGTTGATGTTCCAATGGGAAAAGACGATTCTGATAATAAGAAGATCGATGAGGAGGGTAGTCTGCCCAATCTTCATGCTGAGGCTCTTCCGCATTGGGAAATCGCTGATAAATATGCTCTAATTGATTTTGAGTTGGGTGTGAAGATCTCTGGAGCAGGTTTTCCAGTATATAGAGGAAAGGGAGCAAAATTGCAACGCGCACTTATAAATTTCTTTCTAGATGAAGCTACAGAGGCTGGGTACGAAGAGATAATCCCTCCGCATTTAGTAAATGAAGCTAGCGGAATTGCTACGGGTCAGCTGCCTGATAAAGAAGGACAGATGTATCATACAGAAGTAGATAATCTTTATTTAATTCCTACTGGTGAGGTGCCGATTACTAATATTTTCAGGGATGTAATTATAAAGGAGGCTGAATTTTCTCATAAGCTTTGTGGTTATACACCATGCTTCAGAAGAGAGGCTGGTTCATACGGTAAGGATGTAAGAGGGTTAAACAGATTACATCAGTTTGATAAAGTAGAGATAGTAAGAGTAGAGCATCCTGACAGTTCTTATGCTGTTCTGGATGATATGGTAGAGCATGTAAAAAGCCTATTAAGAAAATTAGAGCTTCCGTTTAGGACTTTAAGATTGTGTGGTGGAGATTTAGGGTTTACGGCTGCGTTGACTTTTGATTTGGAGGTGTATAGCGCTGCGCAAAAAAGATGGCTTGAGGTTAGTTCTGTTTCTAATTTTGAGACCTATCAAGCAAATAGGCTTAAATTAAGATTTAAAAATAAGGCGGGTAAAACTCAGCTAGCGCATACTTTAAACGGAAGTGCTTTGGCGCTGCCAAGAATTCTAGCTGCTTTGTTAGAAAATAATCAAGATGAAAAGGGAATTCGAATTCCTGAAGCACTTGTGAAATACACTGGCTTCGATTATATAGATTAGTAGATGTTGGCATAATTTGTGACCTTTTACTGCCCTATTAGTTTAATTTTAATTCAACACTTTATCCATACATTTAAATGAGATTTTTACTATTTTTTTCATGTTTGACAGTAGGGTTCGTCTCATGCAACCAATCGTCAGAATATACCAGTGAGGTTAAAAAGATCAACTCTTTATTAGAGCAGGTGGCGGAGGCTAAAAAGGAGTTTGATGAAATTCCTCATAAGGAGATTAATAGCCGATTGGAGTCTATAAAAAGCACTATAAAGTTCGTGGAAGAAGCCTCAGGAGGAGAGATAGATAAGAATAACGGATTATTATTAGATTCATATAGAGGAGTTAAGTCTGTGGTTAAGCGTTTTGGTAAAAGAACGAGTCAGATGAAAGTAGAGTTTGGTAGAACTAAGTCTCAGCTAGAGAACTTTAAGCAGGCATTATTGGAAAGCGCAAGTCATGACAAGAACAATTCTCAAATAGATGAGGCATATGTTAAGCTTAACATGAAGAAGGAGGAAGAAGCGGCATCTACTTTAATTAGCAGCGTAGAAGAACTTAAAGCTAGGGGTATTCGGTTTATAAAACAGAATGATGAGAAATCCGCTGCACTGGCTCCTTACTTGAATAGTTTGAAATAAATGAATTTAAAAAGAGTCTTAGGTATATCGTTTTTTTGTTTTCTCACGGCATTCTTATCTGCGCAAGAAACAGATTTAGATTTGGCTGAATATTACTTTAAGGCAGGAGAATTCGCGTCAGCTAGGTTGTATTACCAAGAAATTTACAAAAATAACACGACCAATAGGGTTCATGAAAAATACCTTCAAACCCTTATCGCTCTGGAGGATTATGATGAGGCAGAAAAAATAGCTAAAAAGAAATTAAAGAAGGCTAGAGATAAATCTTCTGGACATCAGGATTTGGGGATTTTATATAAGACGTTAGGGGCTCATGATGATGCGGATGAACAATTCGGACTGGCGATTAAAGAGCTTCAGTCTGGACGGAGTAATGCGACTAAACTAGCTAAAAAGTTTATAACACTTTCTGAATTTGAGTTTGCTGAAAAGACCTACTCAAAGGCGCGAAAGATTTCTGTAGATGGTTATCCGTACTATTATGAAATGGCTAATTTAAAAGGTCAAACTGGAGATCATGAGCAAATGGTAGATGAATTTCTAAATCTTTTAGAGTCATCTCCTAACTACGTCCAAAGCGTTCAGAACAGTTTTAACAGAACCCTTAATGTAGTAGAGAACGAGGATAAAGCCGAAATGCTCAAGGGAAAACTCCTTGCTAAAATCCAGAAAGTTCCCGAGGAGCCGATCTTTAGTGAGCTGCTTATTTGGTTGTTTCAGCAAGAGAAAAACTTTTCTGGGGCATTGATTCAAGCTAAGGCGCTAGATATTCGGCTCAAAGAAGACGGGTTAAGAGTATTTAATCTAGGTCAGTTGGCTAAAAAAAACGAGGATTATACTGCGGCTAAAGAAGCTTATGAGTATGTGGTTAGTAAAGGGTCTTCTAATTCTTATTACTTATCTGCTCGGTTAGAATTATTGAAAACGCTTAAGGCTCAAGTTACATCTAAGTACACTTATGCTGCTGAAGATATTAATGGTTTAGAGTTGGCATATAAGGACGCCCTTTTGGAGTTAGGTGAATCTTCTTCTACAGTTATGATGATGAAAGAGCTCGCTCATATCCAAGTGTTTTTTGGCGGTAAACCTGAAGAGGCTATAGATGTTCTTAATAGAGCCCTTGAAATCCCGGGTGTCTATGATAATGTGAGAGCTCAATTAAAACTGGAGTTAGGCGATGTTTTGGTCTATGAAGGTAATGTATGGGAGGCTTCTTTACTTTTTTCTCAGGTAGAGTTGGATTTTAAGGAAGATGCCATAGGCCATGAAGGTAAATTTAGAAATGCTCGAGTATCCTATTTTACAGGCGACTTTGAATGGGCGCAATCTCAGCTAGATGTTTTAAAAGCTTCTACCTCTAAGCTAATAGCCAATGATGCATTAGACTTGTCACTACTAATCACAGATAACCTTGCACTAGATACTATTTATAAACCCATGGAGTTATTCGCCCAGGCTGATTTATTTATTTATCAAAACCAAATGGAATTAGCTATCGAAAAAATTGACTCAATTCTTACTGAATACCCAGCCCATAGTTTAACTGATGAAATTCATTTTTCTAAGTTTGAAATTTATCAGAAAAAAGGTCAATTTGAGAAAGCGGCTATTGAGTTAGATCAAATCCTTCTCTTCTATGCAGATGACATAGTAGCAGATGATGCTATTTTTAATCTTGCCGAAATGAGCGAAGATGTATTTAATGACTACGAAAGGGCTAGCGAACTATATGAAATGATTCTTACTGATTATTCTAACTCACTCTATGCGGTTGAAGCTAGGAAGAGATTCAGAAGATTAAGAGGGGATAATATTAATTAGATAATAGTAGTCCCGAACTCTTCGGATAATTTAGACTTTACCTTATCCAAGTGTCTTTTTTTCATAAGTATAGCGGTAAGTTTTTCGTCTGATAAATTTGAATCTTTCAGTTCTTCTTGAAGTTCCTTACTTCGTATTCTAAGGTGTTTAAGCTTTAGTCTGAAAATAACATCTTTAACTGCCTTTTTTAATTTCATGTCCTCAGTCTCTGGATAGACTTTATGTTTGTCAGTCCAATTGTCAGATAATTCAAATGCATCTGCAAGAATATCAGCACATAATTTACTAACCTCCAAATCCTCATTCCTAGACAAGTGGCGAGGTTCTAAAAAATCGTTGTTTTCCAATGCTCGCGAGTATTCCTCTATGATAGTTTTGCAACGCTTATCTATTAAGGAAACCTGATCTACCTGAAGTTCGGAGATTAAGTATTCAGCCACGGTGATTTTAGCAGACAAAGGTTCAGGACTCTCATCGGACTTCTCTTCTGTGAAGTACAGGATTCTATTGCCATAGGTTAGAAGAATTCTCACTAAATCTTTTTCCTGCTCAAAACAGGATAGGGAATCTTGTTTCTGCGGGTCAGGAATTCCGCTTTTTTCTTGAGGAATGTTAGGAGCTTCATAATTACTGGAGCTCTCTTTTTTTATCTTTACTCTAAGAATTTTATTGATTTCAGAGATGATAATACTCTCTTGGATGTCCATTAGTCTGCTGCATTCTTTCAGGTAAATGGAGCGTTTAATGGCATCAGGAATCAAAGAAATAGACTCTACTACATCTCTAATTAATTCGGCTTTTTTTATAGGGTCATTTTTACTTTCACTTAAAAGTAAGTCGGTTTTAAAAACCATAAAATCCTTAGAGTTTTCTTCTAAGAATTTGGCGAATTCTTCTGTGGATAGTCTTTTAGAATAAGAGTCAGGGTCTTCTCCTTCAGGGAATAGAACCACTTTTACATTCATTCCGTTTTTAAGAAGTAAGTCGATACCTCTAAACGCGGCTTTTATACCCGCAGCATCTCCATCGAATAAAATGGTAATATTAGGAGTATACCTTTTTATCAGTTTTATCTGTCCATCTGTAAGAGATGTTCCTGAGCTAGATACTACGTTTTCTATTCCATTCTGGTGAAGAGCTATAACATCTGTATAGCCCTCAACTAGGTAACATTCCTCTTGTTTAAGGATGGCGTTCTTGGCTTGGTATAAGCCATAGAGCACTCTGCTCTTGTTGTATAAGTCATTCTCGGGAGAGTTGAAATATTTAGCAGTTTTTTTATCTTTTTTTAGTGTTCTCCCGCCAAAGCCTATAACCTTTCCACTTACGTTATGGATAGGAAAAATCACTCTTCCTTTGTAGAAGTCAAAAGGTTGGCCGCCCATATCTTTAGAAAGCCCACTGTCCAAAAGATATTTTAATTTATAGCCTCTTTCTAAAGCTGTTTTTGTGAATTGGTGTCCTTTATCAGGGCAGTATCCTAGATTAAACTTTCTAATTATCTCTTCACGGAAGCCACGTTCATAGAAATAACTCAACCCTATAGCCTTTCCCTCTTCGCTGTCATGAAGGTGATTCATGAAGTATTTTTCTGCGAAGGCAACTACTATTCCTAGACTCTCTCTGTCGTTTTGTTGCTCTTCCTGCTCCTCAGTCAGCTTCTCTTCTATTATTTCAATGCCATACTTGTTTGCAGCCCATCTTAGGGCTTCAGGGTAAGTCATTTTCTCATGTTCCATAAGAAAAGTGATGGCATTACCTCCTTTGCCTGTTGAGAAACATTTGAAAATACCTTTTGATGGTGAAACGTAGAATGAGGGAGTTTTTTCGTCAGTAAATGGGCTTCTTGCTTTAAAGTTAGCTCCAGCTTTTTTTAAATGCACAAATTCCCCTACGATATCCTCTATTATTAGAGCATCAAAAATTCGGTCTATCGTTTGTTTATTAATCATTTAAGTCTTTCCGGGTAGAGATGTTTTAAAACGTGATCTTGTGAGGTTCAGAAATGTGAAAGATAAGAATGAATTAAACTCATTATACAATAAATATGCTCAGACCTTTTGCGTTTTTTAAGGTCTAATTAGATATTAGCTCTATCTTTAGGTTTTGCTTTTCTTTTTTGAAGAAAATTACATACATAGCGCTCTTGGTTTTTTATTCCTGTGGTACAAACACGAATAATAATGATTACCCTCAGGGCTTAATAGATGTTTTGGATACTAATCATCTTGGAGATATTCATGGCACTAGCATTGGTGATGATATAGAATACGTGATGAAAAAAATGAAACCTCATATCGTTTCTGAAATGCCCGATGAACTTACTGCAAGAATACCTTTGAGTATAAAAGATTCTACTTTTTACGACATCAATTATGACTTCAAAAACGGGGAGCTTTATAGTATTGACTTGGACATCTTCCCGAAAGATTTTTCGGACTGCAATCTGCTCTATAATGAGTTTAAAAAATATTATAACAGGGCTTATGGCGAGGGAATTGAGGATGAGGGATATATAGTTTGGTATACTGAAACTAAGTCAGGCGATGATATTGAAATCAGTTTAATCGATGAAAGCTACAGTAACTATAAACCATATTTAGCGGTTACTTTTTATCAAGAAGACGGAATAGCTGATTAATATGGATACAGAACTTCTTTCAGTTAAAAATCTCACTGTTTCTTTCCTGAAAGATGGGCTTTGGAGGGCTGTAGTTAAAAACATTTCTTTTTCTGTTAATTTAGGAGAAACCCTTGGTATAGTAGGTGAGTCAGGGTCTGGAAAGTCTGTCTCGTGTTTGGCGTTATTGGGTTTATTGCCTAAGGAGGCAGCAAGGATAGAAAGTGGTGTTGCAACGCTTAGAATTCAAAATCAAGTAATAGAGTTGTTAACGTCCTCAGAGGCGTCATATTCATTAAGAGGTAGTGAGATAGGTATGATTTTTCAGGAACCAATGACTAGTTTGAACCCGTTGTTCAAATGCGGGGATCAGCTCGTTGAAGTAATTAGAAGACATTTAAACCTCGCCAAGAAGGAAGCTGTCCAGCTGGCTGAAGAATGGTTTCAGAAGGTTGAGTTACCGAACCCTAGTAGAATAATCTCATCTTACCCGCATGAATTGAGCGGTGGTCAACGGCAGCGTGTTATGATAGCCATGGCTATGTGTTGTAAGCCTAAGTTACTTATAGCAGATGAACCAACGACTGCTTTAGACGTGACTGTTCAGAAAAGTGTTTTAGACTTAATATCAAGACTCCAAATTGAGCACCATACTGCTGTAGTTTTTATATCTCATGATTTAGGTGTGGTGAAGTGTATAGCGGATAACGTATTGGTTATGCAGCAAGGTGTGGCTAAAGAGTATGACAGTGCGGACAAGATTTTTAATAATCCTTCTACTCCTTATACTAAGGGTCTAATCGCGTGTAAGCCTGAGAATACAAACAAAAAATATAGATTAACCACAGTAGATCAAATCATTGACGGAGAGACGTCGTATTTGCTAAGGCCTCCGACCAACAAGAATGATGGTCAAGTAATCTATAGGGTAGAGGGCCTGAAAAAGTCCTATGTAAAAAGAGCCAGTCTTTTTGGTGGAAAAAAAGAAATTATTAAAGCGGTAAACAATATTTCATTCGAAATAATAAAAGGAGAGACATTAGGCTTAGTAGGAGAGTCGGGTTGCGGTAAATCTACTTTGAGCAAAATAATTACAGGCCTTTTGATTGCTGATGCTGGGGTGCTTATTTATAATGGAGTAGATATTTCCGGATATTCCATGAAGGATTGGAGGCAGCTTAGAGGGAGAATTCAGTTTATTTTTCAGGATCCTTTTAGTGCTTTAAACCCTAAACAGTCCGTGAAGAAGGTTTTGGAAGAAGTGCTGGTCAAACACCAAGTTAGTCTTAATAAACAAGAGAGAGAGAGTCTATGTAATAAGCTTATAATTGATGTGGGTTTATCTGTTGATAGTTTGTACAAGTATCCTCATCAATTTAGTGGAGGTCAGCGGCAAAGGGTTGTTATTGCTCGAGCGTTAGCTGCTAATCCTGAGTTTATAATCGCTGATGAATCTGTTTCTGCATTAGATGTTTCTGTTCAGGCCCAGGTGTTGAACCTTTTAAATGACCTGAAAGCGGAGTACAACTTGACATTTCTATTTATATCTCATGACTTGTCTGTGGTTAATTACATGAGCGATAGGGTTATGGTGATGAGAGAAGGGGAGATTGTGGAATACGGAACGGCAGAGGAGATTTACACGAACCCTCGACACTCTTACACCCAGAAGCTCCTAGATTCTGTTTATTAGGCAGGTGCTAAAATGCCTAAATATTGTTAGTTTACGGCTCTATTGAAAGGGATTTGTAATGCGCATTGAGGGTTCGTCAGGGATGAGAAATATAATCCAGAATGCAGTCGGTTTTCAAACGGATACAACTAGTTCATTTACAGCAATCTGATGTAGTTTTTAGGACGTTTATTTTAAATATTTTTATTATTTTTGGAGGGGTGTTGATTAATCTTAGTTGATCAATGGAAGCGATGCGATTAATCTAAATTTTAAGCTCTTTAGTCGGTTTAAAACATGTTTTAGTAGGTTTTATGAGTGATAAGGTGTATGTTTGTATTAGATTACTACTAGTAAATCAATTCGTTCATCTCTTCAAAAAACATTTACACCTAAAATAAATGATTAAGATCTCTCCAATATTCTTAACAATAATATTATCGTTATTTTCAACTATCTGCTTTAGTCAAACACTCAAATTTGGAACCCTTTCCTCTTTTGAAGCTTATACTGGTTCTGGAGTAGTTACAAATGCAGGAATTTTTATTGGTGATGTCGGCACGAATGATGGTGTTATATCTGGATTTGTTCCACCTGATTTTACAGGGACTATAAACAACAATAACGCTGTAACGGTTCAAGCTAGGGTAGACCTGCTTAGAGTTTATATTCATCTGAGCGATATTTTTGTTACACATCCCAGCACTCACATTGCAGCTTTTGGGTTGGGCGAAGTCATTACCCCTGGTGTTTATTCCATAGCCGGTGCTGGATCTATAGGTGGTACTCTTACTCTTGATGGGGGCGGAGATCCTGATGCGGTATTCATAATAAAATTTGAGGGAGCATTTACAGCTGGAGTAGGTTCGAATATTATATTAAGTAATGGAACACGAGCAGCTAATGTTTTTTGGATGGCTGAAGGAGCTATTTCTGTTGGAGCGTCAAGTAGTCTAAAAGGAACTTTGCTTTCGCATCCTGGAGCCATTACTTTGGGTATAAACTGTAACATTGAAGGAAGAATGTTTACTTCAGAAGGAGCTATAACTATTGGAGCTGGAAGTGTTGTAGGTATTCCTGCTGGCCCTGTCACCATTCCAATAAACTGTTTAGGTGTCTGCACACCTGCTCCTGCTGTTGATGTTTTAGGAAGTATTGAGAATTTCACTCTTTTTACTAGTAATGGTGCAGTGTCAAATTGGGCTGCATCTGGAGTTTTTGGTGATATCGGGACTAATCTAGGCACCGTAAGTGGTTTTACTACCTCAGCTCATGTTGGATCTTCTTATCTTCCAGGTGCTGAAACTTCACAAGCGGTGTTAGATTTAAATTATGCTTACGATCAACTTATGGCCATACCAAATACTGAGCTTGGGCATGCTCCTGCTTTTGGTAGTGGAGAAACAGTTAACTCTGGAGTTTATTATATAGGGGGGGCAGGATCTTTAGCAGGAACAATCACTTTAGACGGTGAAAATAATCCGGATGCAATATTTGTTTTCAAGTTTAATGGAGCGTTTTCAGTAGCAGCTCAATCAAAGGTGATTTTAACTAATGGAGCCATCCCTTGTAATGTTTTTTGGATTGCAGAAGGTGCCGCATCTATGGGGGTGTTTACTTATATGAAAGGAACTGTTCTTGCTCATGTCGGAGCTTGTACCATGGCGGCAAATGGAAATCTACAGGGTAGAATGCTTTCCACTACTGGAGCAATTGGATTTAGCACGGGAGTAATTTATAATGATCCGCTTTGTTTTTTAGATGATACTTCAGACCAGGATAATGATGGATTTACCAATGCAGAAGAGCTGGCTGGAATTGGTGGTTTTATTGGAGACCCTTATGATTATAACTCACCTTTCACGCATCAAGAAACTACAGGTTCAGGAACTAATGAGGACCAAGTTTTCCATTTTGAACAGGTTGAGGGTGTAAATTACCTTCAACAAGGAAATACGGTTCATTTAGTAATTAGGAGTGGCCACAGTTTAACATTAACGGATAACATTAGCTTAAGAAATTTAACTGTAGATACCGGGGCGACTCTAGATTTAAACGGAAATACTGTTCAAATCAAAGGAGATCTCACCGTAAATGGTGTGTTTATTCATAACCAAGGGCATATACACATGAATGATGATTATGCCCAGAGACATATTTATGGAAACGCTTTGGTTGAACTGCATTCCCTCACCATAGAAAACCCATTCGGTGTATTGCTAGAAACGGCTATGAATGTAAGTGGCCCGATACATCCAGAGCTAGGGATTTTTGACTTGAACAATCAGGAGGTAGTGTTAACCTCATTCCCTATAGATGGTGTAATTAAAACGGGAAGTATTAGTGAAATTAAAAATGGAGCAGATGTAGTGGGAGAAATCACCATCCAGCGTTTCATAGAATCTTTAGAAGACGGAACCCGTTTTATTGGTCCACCGATTAAGAATTTACAGATATCAGACATTTCAGATAATTTCGTCACTACAGGATTTACAGGAAGTGACTACCCAAATCATTACTTCACTAATGTGAGTTATTATGATGAGGTGAACAGGGATGCCAATGCCAGTTCAGGCTTTAAATACGTAGAAAATGAGACCGACTCACTACTAGAACATCAGGGATATTATGCTTATTTCCCTCCAAGTACCACTGCGAATGTATTAGACGCATCTGGAGAGTTTTATAAAGGAGAGGTGACCTATGATTTAAGCCATACCAACACAGGGAACACTGCGAATGATGGGTGGCATTGTGTTGTTAATCCATATCCATGCTCAGTAGATATGAGTTCTGCTTGTGTTGAGTTCAATAATGTATCCCAAGCTATTTATATTATTGACCACAGTTTAGGAGGTTCCTGGCAAGGAGAATATGTCGTGTATAATAACGGTATTTCAGTGAATGGAGGAACCGAATTTATAGCTTCTTTTCAAGCATTTATGGTGCAGGCTACAGGGCCAGATGCCTCACTGACGTTTAACGAATGTGCTAAAACCGATGAGCAAGGGATATTCTACCGTTCATCAGATGAAGAGAAAAGCTACATAAGATTTGCGTTGCAACGCGAAAATCAACAAGCCTATGAAACCGTAATCGCCTTTGATGAAAATGCCACGGAAGGATTTGACCCGAGGTATGATGCTAGAAGGTGGGAGACCGATTTATATTCCTTAGCAACATCCGCAAATGAAGAGCTATTAAGCATAAATACACTACCAGAGATGAACGAGGAAATAAGTATTCCTATATTCATAAGTGTTCCCGAAGCAGGAGAATATGAGTTAGTAGTATCTGAAATCGTAAACTTCGAAATGAATTCATGCATCTTTTTAGAAGATACTTCTACAGGTGAAATCACGCCAGTTAATGATAACACAAAAATCACGTTCTCAGTAGAAGAAGATGAGTATGCAGAGGAAAGATTTATTCTCCATTCTCATTCTATAGCTGAAGTAACTTCGAGCGCACCATTCTGTTCAGAAGTAAATAGTGGTTCAGCCTTAGTCACTTTAGACTCAGATGAAGAAGCGTCTTTCAAATGGTCAAATTTTTCAAACGAATTACTCCTAGAGGAAATAGGGAATTCAAGTGAACTAATCGGAGTTCCTTCAGGAGCATATTATGTTCAGATAGTTAACCCAGAAGCTATTTGTGCGTCTAGCTCGTTAGAAGTAGAGATAGCAAATAGCGAAGGAGAAATAGTAGAGATTAATTCTACTCCAGATTCTTGTTTAGGTGGTTTTGCCAATGTGAAAGTAAAAGTTATAGGAGCAGATAATTGGACAGTAAAAGTGTTAAAAGACTATGAACTTATAGCTACAGGAACATCGAGTACACTGGTAGAGTTGACTGAATTAGAGGGTTGTGTATATGATGTGCAGGTGATAACAGAATGTTCTACAAATGAGTATGTGTTAGACCTTTCGGATCATGACGCAGTACGAGCCAAGTTCGAAGCACCATCAGAGTTGTTAATAGAGAATATAGGAGTAGGGTTAGCAGTTGAAGCTATTAGTGAAAACGCAGAGCATCATCAGTGGTTCTTAGACGGTGATTATAGAGGAGAAGAAGATGTAATCTCTTTAACGTTTGATGAAGTAGGTTCGTATACCTTAAAATTGAATAGTTCAAATGAGTACTGTGATGACACCTATGAACAACAGATTATGGTTTCAGCTGCTAGTGTTATCCAAGAGAACTTAGAAAAGGATTTTTTTACGGTAAATAGGGAGTCTGAAATTAGCATTATCAGGTTAAATGATAGGTCAGGAAGAATAGATGTTAAGCTCTATGACGTTAAAGGAAGTAAGATAGTAGAGTACTTAGCAACCACCAAAAACAGAATTAGCATAGATAAGCAGTCACTAAGGAGTGGTGTTTATTTTTTAGAAATAAGAACTGAAGATGGACAGGTGATGTCTAAAAAGTACTCTAAATAAATATGACGAGTTATTCCGCTTAATTTAAGAAATATGCTTTGCAATTGAAATAAGAGTATTATATTTGCACTCCCTTTCCAAAAATAGTTTTTGGAATATAAGGGCGCTTAGCTCAGTTGGTTCAGAGCACCTCGTTTACACCGAGGGGGTCGGGGGTTCGAATCCCTCAGCGCCCACAAAAAAAACCTACTCATTTGAGTGGGTTTTTTTTTGTCAGCTTATAAGCTACTTTTAATAAAATTTTTCCGCATCTGCTGGAAAACTATTTAATGTTCTTCTTTTAGGTGATGTAGTTTATTGGGATAAAACATCCGCTACCGTGAAAAAGCTACCAGTAACTAGAATTAAGTCATCGGTTTGCGATTCTTTTTTAGCCACTGATAGTGCTTCTTTTACAGTCTCGTGAGCTGAAAAGGAGAGGCCAAATGGCTCAGCGTTCTTTACTAGGTCAGCTAATTTCATGGCTCTGGGTATAGATGACTCACATAAATAATAAGCAGCATCTTTAGGAAGAAGGCTAAAAACTTCTGTTACATCTTTATCAGAAACCATGCTCCACACGATGCGAAGTTTTGAGTAATTCTCCTTTTTAAGCTCGTTTAACAGAACTTTAATCCCAGCTGCATTATGTCCGCCATCTGCTATAACTCTGGGGTTTTCTGATAGAATCTCGTACCTTCCTCTAAGTCCTGTGTTTGACTTTATGTGAGCTATACCAGCTTTGATGTGCAGTTCTTGGATATAGAATTTATTTTGAGATTGAATGACCTCGATGGTCTTTAGTGCAGTTTGAATATTCTGTTTTTGGTAATCTCCCCTAAGGTCAGACGTGTATATAGGAGTTGTAGTGTTTGAGGGATGAATAAGCGTGTTTTTCTGCGTTGCAAAGCGGTTTATCACCTCCAAAGCATCTGGCAGCATTTGCCCACAAACCACTGGAGTGTTTTCCTTAATAATCCCTGCCTTTTCTCCAGCGATGAGTTGAATGGTGTTTCCTAAAAACTGGGTGTGATCTAAACCGATATTGGTAATCACAGAAACTTCTGGCTGGACAATATTAGTGCTGTCCAACCTTCCACCCATGCCCGTTTCTATAATGGCTATATCTACTTTTTCAGTTCCGAAATAATCAAAAGCCATCAGTACTGTCATCTCGAAAAATGAGGGTTGAATCTCTGCCCACTTCAGAGAATAAGTAGTGTAAAAATCTACTACATTTTGTTTGGGAATCATCCTCCCGTTCATCTTGATTCTTTCTCTAAAATCCACTAAGTGAGGAGAAGTATAGAGACCAACTTTATAACCGGCTTCCATAAATATGGACGCAAGCATGTGAGCGGTAGAACCTTTTCCATTGGTCCCAGCTATGTGGATACTTCTAAAATTTTTTTCTGGATGATCTGTAAGTT
>TARA_B110000093_G_scaffold8402_1_pt1 | contig 27771 bp, 18 predicted proteins | sample TARA_B110000093 | Tara Oceans TARA_B110000093 (sample SAMEA4397390) | marine metagenome | biome: Polar Biome; feature: [MIX] marine epipelagic wind mixed layer (ENVO:01000061); material: water (ENVO:00002006), including particulate matter (ENVO:01000060) such as... | depth 10-100 m | reverse complement strand
CTGCTCCTAGCAGAATTAACTTTTTAGTTTCATCTCTGTTTAACTTCTGGAACCAACTTAGTTTTAGGGGTATAAAAGTATTGGCCGCGTATAACGGTGATACTCTGGATGCGCGCTGCTCATGGTCTCTCCATAAATGAGTGACTTCGTTTACTGCTGCCACTTTTAATCCTCCTGAGAACATTCTAAAAACCAACTCGTAATCCTCTGGATAAACCGCTGAATCGAATGCCCCTATTCGCTCGAAATCTTTTCTATAAAGCATCCAATTAGGAGATGCTATTACACATTCTTTATATAAATGTGCTCTATGACTGTTCTCATCTATGAGTTTGTTTAACCATCGCTCGTAGTTTTTAAACCCTTCTCCCAACGCATCGAAATATTTCACTTTTCCAGTGGCTACATGTCCTGTTCCTTTCTCCTCCAGTGCCTTTAATAAATTACTTAATTTATTTACGGGCATGAGGTCATCTGCATCCATACGCGTGATGATTGTGCTGGTGGAGTGCTTATATCCGCATTGCAACGCGTGAATTACTCCAACTCCAGTGTTCTTAAATGACTGAAAACGGGCATCTTCTGCTGCAAACTCATTAAACACTTCTAAGGAACTGTCTGTGGAATGATCATCTACCAAGATGCATTCCCAGTCTATGAAAGACTGGTTACGAATGGATAACAGAGTTTCATCGAGAAACTCTGCTGCATTCTTACACGGTATAATTATACTTACTTTACTCATGAAAGAAAAAAAATGGGCAAACCTATAAGCCAAGTTCTGTTCCAGTAAACTGGTTCCATCATTTATCTAATCGACCTACCCTCCCCGTGGTGTAAAAACGAGTAGCTTTTTCTCAGTCAAGCCGAGACGGGGTTTACACGGTCTTTCTGCCCATAAGGTTTACCTAGCTACCGGCATCACTACCGGTACTGGTGAGCTCTTACCTCACCTTTTCAGCTTTACCTGTGTCTGAGCTAGGCTCAAACCATCGGAAGTCTAAATTTCTGCAGCACTTTCTGTCAATGAATAATTCCTTACCCAAAGCCTCCGTATTAATAGAGTATGGCACTCTGCGCAGCCTGGACTTTCCTCATCTTGAAAAAAATCAAAACGCGATGGAGCGGTTTGCCCGCGGTAAATTTACTCCCTATTTTCTTCTAATACCAATTAAACCTATGAAATTCAAACATCATTCCCACAGAACCAAAAAAGACCTAATCCGACTAAGAATCTCACGGAAAATGCTGTGATAGTGCTTTAGGTGGGAATGAAAATTCAGGCTAAATTACTAGACTGGGTAAACTGATTATGCTAAGAAAAATGTTGGACACCGATTTACGTGCTTTTGTGCTTTCAGCTATCTCTGTGTTTCTATGCACTGCATGCTGTGAAACACAGATTTAGAAACTACAGATAGAAAGCTCATATAAACATAGCTCTGGTGAGTTTATAGTTGGACTAAAGAGTCACCTGAATACCAGTCATGTCTTTATTCCGTTTCTTCATTTATCAATGGAAAATCGGGTGTGTACGTCACATGGTACTCTCCATCTATGTCTTCTATCAAGTAGACCTGAAGTTCTAGGTGAGGGTTTTCTCTGAGAAACACATCTACTTCTTGCGTTCCCATAACCATAAAGGCTGTAGCATAGGCATCTGCCTCATAAGCCGAAGAGGCTATCACTGTACAACTTAATAAATTATGATGAACAGGATATCCTGTTCTTCCATCAATCATATGCGAGTATTTAACTCCGTCAATTTCTTTAAAGTTTCTATAACTACCACTTGTAGCTATAGCACAGTCTGTCAATAAAACTACTGACTGAGCCTCTTCGTCATCAATACTTGGGTTTTGAATTCCTATGGACCAATTTTTCTTCTCTGGGTTTTCTCCTTTCACCTTAATCTCACCACCCACGTTTATCATGAAGTCACTCACTCCTTTCTCTTCTAGTATGTCATAAATAAGATCCACTGTATACCCTTGTACTATTCCATTAAAATCTAACTTTCTTTGTGGTTTAGATTTTCTAATCTGTACATCTTGCTCGTAAGACTCCTCGAATGGGTTATCAATTAATGAAAAATCGAATTCAGTAAACCCTGTGAATTGTTTCACAGAGTCTATTTCTTCTTGAGTAGGCTTTACAGTCTCATCCTCTCCAAATTTCCAAAGCTCCAATAAAGGAAGTAGTGATGGGTCAAAAGCTCCATCAGTTTTCTGACAGATATCTTTGGAAACCTCCATCATTATGGTGAAGTTCATCATAGAATCTCTAAAAGCAAACACAGTATCTGTTCTAGAGTGCTTATTTAAACGGCTAATAATAGATGTAGAATCCCACAAATTAAACTCCCTATCTATTTGCGATAATAGACCTTCTACTTCATTCTTATAATCCGCAGAATCTTTGTAAACCACTTGATATGTAGTTCCTTGGGTATAACCTCTTAACTCAAGGTAACCCGTATTCGTGTTTACAGCAATATCAGTACAGCCGAAAAGAATGGACACAAAGACTATAGACAGGATTAAATATTTCATTTTAATATATTTAGCGTTCCAATGAGATTTTCACTCACCGCTATAAGGAACGAAAGAAGTAACGTAATTCGTCAAATTTACCGTGAAAATTTCAAAAACAGGATTAAAAAAAAACCTCGTTTAACGAGGTTTTTAATTTAGTTTTTTCTTATGTCTTATCCTCCAAAATCATCGAAGGCAACATTCTCTGGTGGTACACCCCAGTCATCTACCATTTGAAGTACTGCCTTATTCATTAAAGGCGGTCCACAGAAATAAAACTCTATGTCTTCTGGAGCTTCATGTTTTGTTAAATACTGATCAATAACAGCTTGGTGAACGAATCCTGTAAATCCATCTCCTTCTTTATCATCTACATTTTTCTTGACTGTCCAGTTATCCCCTTCCATAGGCTCAGAAAGCACTACGTGAAACTGGAAGTTTGGAAACTCTTTTTCTATGTTCTTGAAATGATCTAAGTAGAATAGCTCTCGCTTACTTCTTCCTCCATACCAGTAAGTTACCTTTCTGTTAGTCCTTAAGGTATGAAAAAGATGAAAAAGGTGTGATCTCATTGGAGCCATTCCTGCACCACCTCCTATATAAAGCATTTCTGCTTCAGTTTCCTTAATAAAGAACTCTCCGTAAGGTCCTGATATCGTTACTTTATCTCCTATTTTACACCCAAACACAAAAGAAGAACAAATACCTGGATTTACATTCATCCATCCGTTTCTTTGTCTGTCCCATGGTGGCGTTGCAATACGGATATTAAGCATTACTATATTTCCTTCTGCAGGATGATTAGCCATAGAATAAGCTCTGAAGATAGTTTCATCATTCTTCATAGTTAAATCCCATAGACCAAACTTATCCCATTCTGGCCTGAAATCATCAGAAGCTCTTCCTAACTCAGGATGAGATGTAATGTCCATATCCTTAAAATCAACAGTTATGGGTGGTACATCCACTTGGATATATCCTCCTGCTTCGAAGTCTAATGTTTCGCCTTCTGGTAACTGAACTACGAATTCCTTAATGAAAGAGGCTACGTTATAATTACTTATTACAGTACACTCCCATTTCTTTATTCCAAAAATCTCTTCTGGAATAGCTATCTTCATATCGTTCTTTACTTTCACCTGACAGCCCAATCTCCAGTTGTCTGCGATCTCTTTTCTAGAGAAGTAAGGTGCTTCAGTAGGAAGAATTTCTCCACCTCCTTCAAACACTTGACATTTGCACATAGCGCAAGTTCCACCTCCACCACAAGCCGAAGGAAGAAATATCTTCTCTTCACCTAGTGTAGTTAGAATTGTATTTCCTGCTGCTACTTCTACTACTTTTTCACCATTAATGGTAAGTGTCACTGCCCCACTCGGAGACAGTTTGGCTTTAGCAAATAATAATAGTGATACTAAAAGCATCACGATCATTAAAAATACTGCTACTGCTGCTAAAATTGTCGTTGTCATCATTCGACTAATATATTTTACTTTTTTATAATTCGAATCCCATAAAGCTCATAAAAGCTATTCCCATGAGACCAGTTAATATAAACGTGATACCTAAGCCTCGCAAAGCAGGAGGAACGTTAGAATATCGTATTTTCTCTCTTATGGCTGCTATCGCCACGATAGCTAACAACCAACCTACACCTGAACCTAAACCAAATACTGAAGCTTCAGCTATGTTAGGATACTGACGGTCTTGCATGAACAGCGCTCCTCCAAGTATCGAACAGTTCACTGCTATTAAGGGTAAAAAGATTCCTAGTGCTCCGTAAAGCGCTGGCGCGAATTTTTCCACAATCATCTCTACCAGCTGAACCATAGAAGCTATAACTGCTATGAACATGATAAAACTAAGGAAACTTAAATCTAAAGTATTAGTTCCATCTATTCCCCACTCAGGGTTTAGCCAAACTAGTGCTCCTTCTTTTAATAGATAGTTCTCCATTAAATAGTTAATAGGAACTGTAATACCCAACACGAATATCACGGCGAATCCTAATCCTACTGCGGTCTTTACCGTTTTAGAAACGGCTAGGTAAGAACACATCCCTAAGAAATAGGCGAAAATCATGTTCTCTGAGAACGCTGCTTTTACGAAAATGCTTAAATAATCTAACATATCTTCTTAATTATGTACTTCTTAGTTTTCTTCTATTAATTTTTGATTTTTACTTCTCTGAATCCAGATAATGATTCCTACCACTATAAGAGCCATAGGAGGAAGTATCATCATGTTATTATTGAAGTAACCCATTTTATAAATTGCACCTAGCTCATCAGGAGCACCAACTGATTCTCCGAATAATGAAATTCCCATTAATTTACCCGAACCAAATATCTCTCTTACGAAAGCTACCACTACTAATATCCATGCATATCCCATGGCATTACCAATAGCATCTAAGAACGAAGGCCAAACTTTATTTCCTAAAGCATACGCCTCTAAACGTCCCATGATAATACAGTTCGTAATAATCAATCCTACAAAGACCGATAACTTCTCAGCTACATCTGGTAGATACGCCTTCAGTACTTGATCTACTATAATTACTAAAGATGCTACGATTACCAATTGAACGATAATTCTAATTCTAGAAGGAATAACATTTCTAAGCATAGAAACGATAACATTACCACCTATCATCACGAACAATACTGAAGCCGACATTACTAATGCCTGCTCTACCTGCACTGTAATGGCTAAAGCCGAACAGATACCTAATACCTGAACAGTAATCGGGTTGGCATCATTTAATGGATCAGAAAGTAACTTCTTGTTTTTTTTGGAGAAAAGAGACTCTTTAGGCTGCTTTACTGCTATATCTTTTACTTCACTCATTATCCTCTTAGTTTAATTGTGCTGTTGAAGATTCATATTTTCTATAAACTAGCATGGTTCTGTTCACCATTTCTTGAACTCCTTTAGAAGTAATAGTACCTCCAGTAATTCCGTCTACTTGGTGCTTACCTAGAGAGCTTCCTGCTCCTTTAGTAACTTCGAACATCATTTTAGCATTAGCAGCTATGTCTAATTCTTGACCAGCCCAGTTCTTTTGGAAGAAGTCTGTTTTTATTTCAGCACCTAAACCCGGGGTTTCTGTTTTGTGATCAAACTTAGCCCCGAAGATAGTTTTCATATCTTTCTCCATAGCTACATATCCCCAAATAGGTCCCCAAAGTCCTTTTCCTACCATAGGTACGATAAACACTTCAATCCCATCATCAGTTTTGGCAGTATAAAGAGGGAACTTCTTTTCAGCTTCTGTCAGCTCTGTATTTCTATGCTGCTTTTTAATATCTACAGCGAATACTGCTTTCTGGTCAGTAGAAGTGATTTTCCCGTTATTATCTAGTAAGTAAAATCCACTTACATAATCAGTAAAAACATCGTTTACAGTGCTTCTTTCAGATTCTACTCCGATAGCTCCTATGATATCCATCCTCTTCTTATCAGCCTCGTGTGCTTTCTGAAGAGGTTTTAGACCGAATGCTAAAGAAGCCAATACAGAACCTACGATAACCACCATGATTATCACAAACGTGAGCGTAAAACCCGTACTATTTTTATCTATTGCCATTTTTCTGTTCGTTTTATGCTATGGCCAATTTGGCTCTTTTCATTCTTTTCTTAATGTTACCTTCTATTACGTAATGATCAATAGTAGGCGCCATTACATTCATAAATAAGATAGCTAACATAATCCCTTCTGGATAAGCTGGATTAGCTGTCCTAATTAGAATAGCTAGAATACCTATTAATAATCCATACCACATTTTACCTCTTGTAGTTTGTGCAGCTGAAACAGGATCAGTAGCCATAAACACTACACCGAAGGCGAACCCACCCAAACATAACTGGTGATACCACGGTATATCTAAATAAAGATTGTCGGCAAATGCTTCTAAAGAACCTAAATAATTAAAAAATCCTCCCATAAGTGCGCCTCCTACTACAGCCCATGCCATAATTCTCCAACTTCCGATTCCAGTAGCTATAAGAATAGCAGCTCCTATCAGACACATAAGAACTGAAGTAGAACCGATAGATCCAGGAATGAATCCCATAAATGAATTCCATAAACTAAAGTCAAATCCTCCACCAACATTCGCGATCACAGATGAGATGGTAGATCCATCTGGAGTATCTACCAACAACCCTAATGGAGTAGCTCCTGTATAAGTATCTATCACGTTTGGACTAGCTGCTGCTGCCAAAGAATCGCTATAACCTGTATGGAACCATACATTGTTACCACTCATCTTAGTAGGGTATGCAAAGAACATAAACGCTCTAGCCGTTAACGCTACATTCAGAATATTCATTCCTGTTCCTCCGAAAACCTCTTTAGCTATTACTACAGCGAAAGCAGTTCCTACAGCCACCATCCATAATGGACAATCTACAGGCATTACTAATGGAATAAGCATCCCTGAAACCAAGAAGCCTTCATTAATAGAATGGCCATTAATAATTCCAAATAAAATCTCAATTCCTAACCCTACCGCATATGACACTATGACCATCGGGAGAACCAGAGGAGCCCCGTATATAAACATTTCCAACCAAGTAGCATGTCTAGCCTCTCCTAACCAGTCGATTCTTCCGGCTTCAGTTAAAATAGCATCATATTGAAATCCTATGTTATAAATACCAAAAAGAAGGCATGGAATAAGCGCTACGATCACTAAGAACATCGTTCTCTTCAAATCGATCCCGTCTCTCACATGAGCTCCTTTGTGAGTAGTATGACCTGGTACAAACGCGAAAGTTTCTAACGCATCATACATAGGCCAGAACTTCCTAAGCTTTCCTCCTTCCTTAAAAGGTGGTGCTATTTTTTCGTCTAAAAATTTATGTAATCCTTTCATTTTAGGCTTTAATCTTATTTAAACTCTTCCATTATAGTATCTAATCCTTCTCTTATTATGCTCTGTACATTTATTTTGGAGGTACAAGCATATTCACACAAAGCAAAATCTTCAGGAGCTACTTCATAAATCCCTAACTTCTCCATCATATCTATATCATTAACAATGATAGATTTAACTAATTGAACAGGGTAAATATCAAATGGGAAGACTTTTTCATACTGACCAGTCACTACGAACTTCCTTTCCTCTCCATTCATATTGGTATTGAGAGCGAACTTCTTAGATTTTGGGGAGATCCAAGTTGGAAAAGATTTGCTAAGCGAAAATTTATTAAATCCTGGAGCTAACCATCCTTCAGTTAAGAAAAACTGTGGCTCATCTCCTTCAGGGACTACTGTAATCTGTTCACTATAGAAACCTATGAAATTATCCTCATTTACTTTCTCTCCCGTTAACACATCACCACTAACTATTCTAGAATTTCCTTCTTTTAAATTCCCTGTTGTTATCGTCTTTACCTGAGAACCTACTTTAGTACTGTAATAAGCTGGGGAGTTTACTTCCGAGCCTACCAAAGCGACTATTCTATCTACACTTAACTCTCCTGTAGTTAAGGTTTTTCCTATATTAACCACATCCTGAGCGTTGCAATACCACACAACCTCTCCTTTATTTAGTGGATTCGTTTTATGAATCTGAACTCCTACATTCCCTGCAGGATGAGGACCGTGGTAAGTAGTAATATTCGCATCAGCACTAAACTGGTTAAACCAGTTACCTTCCGAAGAAACTCCTAATTCTACTTTCCCTATGCTAGATAGCGCTGAAAGAGCTGACAAACCAGCCTTAAATGAAGCTTCTTGTCCCTGCATCACAAAATCAGCATCTGGTGCTAACGGAGCAGAACTAAACGTACTTACAAAAATAGCTTTGGGTGTATCCGAAGGCTTGGCGATAGTACTGAAAGGACGTTGCCTAATAAAAGGCCAAAGTCCAGAGGACATTAGTGAGTTCGTTACCTCTTCTTTTGAAGACATAGAACTAGGCTTAGTGATAACTTCCGATGCGTTTGAAGTATCCGCTAACACACGAATTTCTAATATCTTCCTTTTAGCTCCACGCACTATTTCGGCTACTTCACCACTCACAGGGGAGGTGAAAACAATAGCCGGGTTATGCTTGTCGTGAAACAGAGGGGTTCCCTTTTTAACTTCGGCACCTTCTTTGAGAAGAAGCTTAGGGATTAAGCCGTGAAAGTCTGTTGGTTTGATAGCGTATACGCTACCTGCAGTAGACTCTTTAAGAGTATTTTCTGCTGCTCCAACAAGTCTTATATCCGCTCCTTTGCGAATTTTTATGGTTCTAGACATCTGGTGATTATCCTTTACTTTTGGAGCGCAAAAATAAGTAATTGTAATGGTTACAATAGTGTTTAAAATATCAACGAAATAGTTTAGAATGATTCTAAATAAAACAAGAAACTCTTACCACGCAAAGTGTATAGAGCAATATAACATGAATAAAATCACTATTTTTTTCTTCACCTTTTTTTGTGGATTAATACAAATCTCACACGCAGAAGTGTCATTCTTATCTACAGATGATGAAAGTATAGACACTAGAAACAGGATACACAAGGAGTATATTAAGACCCTTCAAGTCAGAAATGCTGAGGCTTACCCCTCATACCCGACAATTCCATTGAACAGTAATGATTTCCTATCCTACTCTTTTGATGACCTAAGTAATTTAGACGAAGATTATGTAATAAAAGTATTTCACTGCACGTACGACTGGAAAATATCTGATTTACAGTCTAACGAATACCTGAGAGGGTTTCCAGAGTTACCAATTACAGAGTTTGAACCTTCATTTAATTCTGCCATACCTTATGTAAACTATCAGTTCGACTTTCCTAATGATATGATGATTCCCTTAATGAGTGGTAATTATATTATTCAAGTAGCTCCAGATGATGATTTAGATAATCCGATTTTCACTTCTAGAATAATTATCTACGAACAGCTTATAAGATACAGAGCACAATTAAAAGAATCTAGCATAATTTCAAATCGAAATAGTCACCAAGAGTTAGATTTTGACTTGGTTTATAACGGTTATGAAGTTTTCAGGCCATATGACGATATAGAAAATGTAGTTCTTCAAAATTTTAATTGGGACAACAGTATTTCAGATTTAGAACCCGTTTTCGTTAAGAATAATGAAATCAGTTACGACTATGGCGAAGAGAACAATTTCTCTGGAAATAACGAGTACCGCTTCTTTAGCACAGCCAATATATCAGGAACCTCCCCAAGCATGCATTCTTTAAAGATCAATGCTAAAACTCTAGTTCCAGAGATAGAACTGAAGCGTGACGAGTTTAGACCGTATAAACTTTACACGACATTTCCTGATATTAATGGTGATTTCAAAGTCAATAGTCTACTGGGATTTAATGACGATCTGGAGGCTGAATACTGCCAAGTGACATTTGTCCTAAATAAAGAAACCCCAATGTCCAACGCTCAAAAAATTCATATCTTAGGGGGATTTAACTTCAATCAACTCACCTCTGAAAGTCAAATGCAGTATAATTACACGTTAAAACGTTATGAATTAACGACCCTTCTAAAACAAGGGTATTACAACTACACATACGCATTGGTTGAAGATGGTGAATTAGACTTGTCTTTTGTGGAAGGAAGCCATTTTCAAACAGAAAATGACTTTCATATCTTCACCTATGACACGAACCCTAACCTAGGCTATGATAGAGTGATAGGCATGTATAAAACAGATACTTTTAACAACTAAAAAAGGCACATTAATATTTTTGTGACTTTTCTGTTCTAATTCATCGAATATTTTACTTTTCTTGCATTGGATTTATGAAAGCAGCAGTTAGTCAAAACATAGAAATTAGCGTAGTCCCAAGATTCGAGGAATTGAAGAGCAGCTCTGTGAACAATAGTTTTATACACTCTTACAAGGTCACTATCGTCAATAGAAATATATTCTCTGTGAAAATTTTAGAAAGATGCTGGTTCATTTTCGATTCTACAGAAGGAAGCTATACTGTTTTTGGTGAAGGTGTGATAGGTGAAAAACCTGTTATTGAGCCTGGGGACTCTTACAAATACAACTCTTATTGTGAAATGACAAACGACATCGGAAGAATGAGAGGGTTCTACAATTTAAGAAACGAACTTAGCGGAGAAGTCTTTAAGGCTACAATCCCTACCTTCAATCTAGAGACTCCTTTCTCTATGAACTAATGACAAAGTACTTATTTACTCTATTATTAATTGAAGCAATTTCTTGTTCTGCAGATTTCACGAGAACTCCTTTTTACAAAGGAGTTAATCTCGTAGGAACTTCTCAGGTTCAAAAAAGCGACATTTATGATGACCTAATTAAAGTAAAAGTCAATAGCGTATCTATTGTCCCTTTTGCTTACGGAAACTCCAATAGTGGAGAATTAACCATTAAAACAAACTGGCAGTGGTGGGGTGAAAGCATAGAAGGTTCAAAAGAATTAGCGAAAATGGCTAAGGAAAAAGGAATGAAAGTCATGCTAAAGCCTCAAATATGGTTTGATGGAGGAAGATATACCGGTAACGTAAACCTGGAATCAGAAGAGAAATGGAAGCGATTCGAAAACTCTTACGAAGAATACATTTTACACCACGCAAAAAGCGCTTCTGATTTAGAATTAGATGTTTTCTGCATTGGTACTGAGCTCAAAGAATTCGTACTGAACAGACCCGCTTTTTGGAAAGAGCTAATCTTTAAAGTAAAAGCTATTTATAAAGGAAAACTCACCTACGCAGGAAACTGGGATAGCTATAAATTAATGCCTTTCTGGGAAGAATTGGATTACATAGGCGTAGATGCTTATTTCCCTTTATCAGACTCGGACACTCCTACTGTAGAGGAGGTGAAAGATGGATGGTCTGGTCCTATCGCAGAACTAAAAGAAATTTCAGAAACAAATAACAAGAAAATTCTCTTTTGTGAATTCGGGTTTAGAAGCATCTCCAAATGCGGTATGAAGCCTTGGGTTTCTGACAGAGGTGGTGAATTGAATTTGATAGCCCAAAGAAACTGTTATCAGGGAACATTCGAAAGCGTATGGACTGAACCTTTTATGGCTGGTGGTTTTTTATGGAAATGGTATCCTGATCATGAGAAATACGGTGGACCTCATTGTAAACGATTTACTCCTCAAAACAAACCTAGTCAGCAAATTATTTCAGATTTCTTTTCTCGAAAGTAACTTTTCTTAGCTGGATGCGCTTATTTCCAATACAGCCCACGAACTCACTCCTTGGCTAGAGGTCAGTTCTAAACGCAACTCATACTGACCTGTTTCAGGAAGAGTAAAATTATACTCGTCATTAATTAAGGAACTTCCTAAGGCGTAAGTTTGACTTTCTATTAGGATTTCGCTCGCATATAAATAAGTCTTCATTTCGGTAATCATTGCTACGCAGGAGGCCTGTAGATTCAACTCAAAACTTAAATCCCCATCAATTAATGAGACTAAACATTGGAGAGAAATATTATCGGAATTTAAAGAATCCATAATAGGATAATACGGGTTTTCTATAGAGAGAATATAGTCTTTGTCAGAAAAATTTCCTTCATCGTCATAGACTCCTATCGTTAAATCATAAATTCCTATAATACTATCCGGGAATATTATTTCTGGAGAATATTCATAGCTATTCCCTATAAGATCTGTTATACCTAAATATTCAAAAGCATCTGGTTCAGCACATGAAACCTGAGGTATGTCAGACTTCTTAGAAATAAAAAATCGTGCTGTATTTAGACCTGAATCATCTGACAGATTAAAAGTTAAATCAAACCCCTCTCCTGCTATAACTGTGAGCGAATCAGTAAGAGTTTCCCCTTCGAAAAAAGTCTCAATGGAAGGAGGAGTATCATCATTTTTTTCAACACACGAAGTAAAGCAAAGTGCTAATCCAATGCTAAATGCTATATAATTTACTTGCACCATTTTATGGGTTCAATTTTTTGATTGATTAAATATTTATTGGCAGCGCTAAAATGTTTACTTCCAAAAAAACCCCGATAACTGCTCAAAGGAGAAGGATGAGGGGCTTTAAGGACAAGGTTCTTCTCTGTGTTTATTTTAGCGCATAACTTTTGAGCAAAACCGCCCCAGGCCATATAAACGACATTTGACTTGGTGTCATTCAGTACTTGTAGAACCACTTTAGTGAAGTCCAACCAACCTAGAGAACTATGACTATTGGACACCCCTTCTCTCACTGTTAAAGTAGCATTCAATAAAAGCACTCCTTGTTTCGCCCAAAAAGTTAAATCACCCGAAATAGGCATACTACCTATGTCTGATTTTAATTCTTTAAAAATATTCTTGAGTGAGGGCGGAATAGCCATTCCCTGAGGAACACTAAAACTTAGACCATGAGCCTGTCCATTACGAATATAAGGATCCTGACCTATTATCACCACTTTTACAGATTCAAAGGAACATAATTCAAATGCCTTGAAAACTTCATTTTTAGCTGGATAACAACTGTAATCATCATATTCTTTATCCAAAGAACAGATCATTTCTTGGTGAAAACTACTGTTTACCAGGTCTTCTAACTTAACCTTCCATGTTCCTTCTAGCGTGGCAATCATTCCCTCAAAATTGCGTTTTTAAGATGCATTAAGAAAAACATCAACATACAAATTTTCAACAAGTTTTAAATATCCTTCGCTAAGGATATATTCTTAACTAATTTTGCGCATCTTTTTAATAGCAAGGAATGACGATGGAACCAGTAGATTTATCAGGAGGAAAGGAAGAGAAAAAGCTCTATAAGTATCAAAAAGAGTCAATCGAGGCTATATTCGAACGAATAGATAAGTATCGAGACGGCTACAATCTTCTTTTTCAACTTCCAACAGGAGGTGGAAAAACAGTGATTTTCTCTGAATTATCTAGAAGGTACATCGAGATGACCAATAAGCGTGTGCTTATTTTGACTCATAGAATTGAACTTTGTGGTCAAACTTCTCGAATGCTAGATAATCTAGGCGTTAAGAATAAGATTATCGATAGCAAAGTAAAAGATCTCCCAGAGAAAAAAGACTTCATGTGTTTCGTGGCTATGGTAGAGACACTTAACAATCGATTAAATGAAGAAAAAATAGAGATGGAGGATGTAGGCCTCCTTATTATAGATGAGGCCCACTATAACTCTTTTAGAAAACTCTTTAAATACTTTTCCAAGCAGATTATTCTGGGAGTAACTGCTACTCCGCTTAGTTCTAATGTGAAATTACCACTCAAGGATAATTACAACGAACTCATCGTAGGAGAATCTATTACATCTCTTATTGGTCAGGGATATTTGGCGAAAGCTTCCACGTATAATTATGACGTCAACCTTCGGTCTCTTAAGGTTGGAATAAACGGAGATTATACAGTAAGCTCTTCTGAGAAACTCTACAGTAACTTCCTTATGCAGGAAAAATTACTCTATGCATATGAAGAAAAATCTAAGGGAGCCAAAACACTGATCTTTAATAACGGAATAAACACTTCGAAAGCTGTTTACGAGATGTTCCTTGAAGAGGGTTATGAAATACGTCATTTAGACAATACTCATAGCGAAAAAGAAAGAGCTGATATTCTTAAATGGTTTAAAGAAAAACCTGACGCTATTTTATCTTCCGTAAGCATCTTAACCACTGGTTTCGACGAACCTACGGTAGATACGATAATCCTAAACAGAGCGACTAAGTCCCTTACTTTATTTCACCAAATGATAGGTAGAGGATCTAGAATACTAAATAACAAGAAGAATTTTACGGTTATAGATTTAGGAAATAACGCCAGAAGATTCGGTTTATGGGAAAGCCATGTAGACTGGCAGCAAATATTTAAAACTCCAAATACTTATTTAGAAGGGCTGTATTCTGATGAAGAAATAGAACGTCAATTTGTTTATGTGCTCTCTGACGACATTAAAGCTAAATTCCCTAAAACTACTTTCGAGAAATTCGAAATAAAGGATGAGTATAAGAAATCTATGGATTTAGGTGAGCGTCCTATTGAGGCTATATACAGAAGTATAGCATGTCACAAGAAAATGATTTTAGAAAATACTGAGGATGTTTTTGATGCCTTGGAGTTAGCAGAACTATTAGAAAAGGAAGTTCAGTATAGAGTAAAGCGTTTTTCTTACTGCATAGCTAAGTCAACTAAGAATTACTTGGACTGGATGCAAGAAGATTATATGAGAAAACTCAAACAGCAATTAAGACAAGAGTTAAACTAGAGATAACTTTTAGTAGTTTTAGACAGTGAATTCTGAGCACTTTATTTATTTCATAATCGGATTTTTTGTTTGCAACGCATTAATTTCATTCTCCTTTTTCCTAGGCCATAAAGGTCTGTACATTTATAATATACACGGGGGGAAAATTCTCACTAGTCTTAGTTTTCTCATTCTAATTGGCTCTCATGTTCATAAGAATCCGTTCGCTTGTGCTTTAGCATTCCTATTTCTTGGAATCACCCCTTTAGCTCAAAACAAAATCTATCACTACTATACATCCTCTGGAAAGGAAGTCAACAATACAATAAAGTATTTAGTTTTGTCTTTAAGCGGTCTGGCAATTACATTACTCTTACTCCATGAGAGCGTAAACTTTACATTTCTGAGCCATTCCATGGGTTTGATTCTTATAACCTATCTCTTATTTGAACTAAAGATCAAACGAGACTCTATCAAACGGACCAGTAAAAAAGGACTAATCATAGCTGCTATACTATCAGAGATATTTCTTTATCTTACTCTAATCAGTGCGAATTACTCCTCGTGGATCAAACCAGTCGCAATTATTATCTGCCTCTTAAGCTTTCTACATATATTTTTTATAACACTTCTACTGGTACCGAGAGTATTACTGCACCTAGAACAACAAGAGATCAAAAGAATAAATAGACTAGAGCTTAAACAGAACAACTTAAAACAATTAAAAAACAACAATCACTTAGAAAATGAAGTCGCATCAGCTGTTTTTTACTCAGAACTAGTTTCATTGGATTTAAATTTCTTATCTGAAATTAGTACTGTTATTATCAACGATCTGGACAAAAACAAGGACCGCAGTAGTATCATCCTTACTAAGCTAGCCAAACATTTAAGAAACCACGTCTATTTCCAAAACAGACCTTCTGGTTCGTTGTTTAATGAAGTAAAAGCATTGAAGGATTTCATGAACTTGTGCAACATTCTTGATGAAAAAACTCATATCTCACTCGAGCTAAAAAATGGGGATAAATTTACTGAAGATATTAGGGTAAGAACCCACATACTTTTACCCTGTGTGAAATCTGTTTTTAAAGCTTCATTTTCTCGTGAGTTTAAGGTTACAAATAGAGTTCTGATAGATTACACCTCGGATGATGTTATACTTAAAATAGACGTAGATTCTGAAAAAAAAGTTCTGAATAAAAATGAGTTAGGCTTAGAATATATCCAATCAAGACTTCTGGACCAGAAAGAAGATTTCGGTGAAATATTAGATGTTTCTGAAAATCGGCTTCACTTAAAACTATCAAGAATCAAACACTCAAACTGATGGATAAGGTGTTACTATTTTTCTACGGTTTCATGTCTGCGGGAATTATCTACAATTGGGTTTCTGGAATACTACTAAAAATAAAAAGCCCAATTTTTCTCTCAGGGGTCTTGTTACATTCACTGTTTTTGGTGCTGGTTGTTGGACAACATTTCCCTATAGCTATCTTACTTTTCTCAGCATTATTACACCCAATTTTCGGTGTTTTCTTTTCTGCCCAAAGACATAATTTAGACTCTCTGTTTTTTAGCAGCAGAAAGACCAGTTTAATAGCGTTAGGAATAGTTATAACTGGCTTTATACTCTGGTTTTTGGACAATGAAGAACTTATTCTTTTAGGATCTCCAGTTGTCTACCTTTTCTACTTAGGGAACTTATTTAATTACGCTATAAAATCATGGAGGAGTCTTACAGGTTTACATAAAGGAATTTGGATTAGCCTGCTGTCGCTTCATACAGGGTTATCTTTTATCACTTTTTCTATATTAATCACTAAGGAGGCTATCTCATCATTTTTTCTTTTAACTGTGGGTATTAACAGTTTAATTTCTTTAGTGATCGTATACACTTATTTAAAAACGTATTATAATTCTTTAGCAAATGAAGAACAAGAAAGCGAACTCCTCTATTTAAAAAATCTGTCTGCTATAAATGCAACTAAAACATTAAACGAAAGACTTCTATCTCTAAAGAATAAGGCTTTAAATAACCAAACAAATCCTCACTTTTTATTTAATTCTATAAATTCTATAAATTCTCTTATTCTTAAATCTGAGATTAGAAAAGCCAAGACCTATCTATCTAATCTTACTGAATTTTTAGGTCTTACTTTCTCTGAAAAAAACTCTTCGTTTTACACGCTGCAAGAAGAATTAAACCTGATAGAACTGTACCTAAGATTAGAAAATTTAAGGCGAGATAATATCATACTGCTGAACTTAGACGAAACCCACTCTGTAAATTCATCTGAATTATATGTTCCTCATCTATTTTTTCAATCTATTATAGAAAATTCTATTATCCATGGATTAAGCGACTCTAAAGGTGGCGTAATCACTATTAAATTAGAGACGGTCAAAGAAATGGTGCACATTTCTATTACAGACAATGGAAATGGCCGAAAAACAGAAAAAGGATCAAAAAGTAAAAACAGCCACAAATCAGCTGGACTAGAAATATTAAAAAACAGATTAACCTATTTAGAAGAACATTACAGGAAGACGTGTTCGTTTGAGATTAAAGTAATCGGAGATAATTTAGGTACTGAAGTTTCTTTGACATTCCCCGTAATTAGTACTCCACCAAAGTTCAAAATGTTATAATATAAACGGCAGTCTCGGGTTAGGTTTATCAGTGAGTGTTCCAAACTCACCATTAAGATACTTAAAGTATGCCGAAGCTCCTATCATAGCAGCATTATCGGTGCAGTACTGAAAATCCGGAACATGTGAAGCCCATCCTTTTTCGAGTGCTAAAGAAGTGAAATTTTCTCTCAAGTAAGAGTTTGCAGAAACTCCTCCCGCCAGGGCTACTTCCGTTATTCCAGTCTTTTCACAAGCCATCTCTAGCTCGCTTAATAAAATAGTTACTATGGTGTGCTGAACAGAGGCACATATATCATTAATGTTCTCTGAAATGAAATTAGGGTTTTGTTTCATCTCTCTCTGAAGAAACTGAAGAACATTTGTCTTTAAGCCACTAAATGAAAAATGCAATGGCTCCACTTTAGGCCTAGTAAAAGAAAATTTTAGAGGGTCTCCTGTTTTAGCCAATTTATCTATTAGCGGGCCGCCTGGATAATCTAACCCTAATACTTTAGCCGTTTTATCAAATGCCTCCCCTGCCGCGTCATCAATAGTTTGTCCTAATATTTCAAATTCATTTGGGGCATTAACTCTTACTAATTGGGTATGCCCTCCGCTAACAGTCAAACAAATAAAAGGAAATTTTGGCTTTGTCTCTTGATTTAAAAAGTGGGCCATTATATGTCCATGCATGTGATTTACAGCCAAAATCTTTAGGTTGGCCCCTAATGACAAACCCTTTATAAAGTTTCCTCCTACTAATAACGAACCCAACAACCCAGGACCTTGGGTAAATGCCAGAGCATCTAAATCTTCGAGTTTTATATTAGCATCGGTTAAAGCAGTGATCACTGTAGGAACTATATTGGCCATGTGCTTTCGGCTGGCTAGTTCTGGAACCACTCCACCAAATTTTTCGTGAATTTGTTGAGAACACACCACATTTGAAAGAACTTCTAATCCTCTTAAAACAGCGGCGCTTGTATCATCACAAGAAGATTCTATACTTAAAATTACTGGTTGTTTTTCTCTCATTTCACAGACGGATTTCTTCCTCACCCTATCACAAAATTAGGTTAATTTGCATGAATATTGCTAAGCAATAGAGGAATGAGAAAAGCTCGGAAAATACTGTTATGGACACTACTCGCATTATTGCTGTTCGCTAGTGTTTTATTCATAGCGTTGCAATTTTCAAGTGTACAAACATTCATAGGGCAGCAGACTGGTAAATATCTAAGTAAACAGCTTGGAACAGAAATATCTATAAAGTCCTTAAAAATAGATTTATGGGATTCCATTCTGCTGGAAGACGTTTTAATTAGAGATTCTAAAAAAGATACTTTAGCTTATATACAAGGACTTAACACCGGCTCTTTCTTACTTAAACTTGAGGAAAAAAGTATCTTTATCAATGAAATCACCCTAGAAGCACCTCTTTTCAAGATGGCCATCTATGAGGGCGAATCTGCTAATAACCTTCAATTTCTTATAGATTCTCTTTCATCCGACTCGGAGTCTGAGGGGAAATGGAAAATAGAAGTTACTGACTTAGCTATTATAAAAGGAAGATTTGAATATCAGGATTTTAATTATGCAGACAGTTTAACGAAGACCTTAAACTCCAGGAGAATAAGAATAAAGGAGCTAAATGCAGACTTGTCTGAATTCCAAATTATAGGAGATAGCATATTGTTTAAGAGCAACTCTCTTTCTGCTGCAGAATCTAGTGAGCTGGCCCTATACAAACTAAACTCTAATGTGACTATAGCCCCTTCTGGAATATCCTTAATGGATGCTTCCTTTTCTCTAAACCATTCTGACATCTCAGGAAACATCCAATTAAAAACTGATTCCTTTGGCGCTTATTCGCAGTATGTCTCTGCGGTTAATCATGATATTACTTTTCATAATTCCACACTGAACTTAGCCGATTTAAACAAGTTTAGCGTTAACTCAAAATTTTCTGACCTAGAAATAAAAATGGAAGGAAGATTAAGAGGGAAAATAGATAAGCTAAAAGGAAAAAGAATTTCTCTTCAACTAGCCAATAACACAAATTTCATCGGTGACATTTCGTTGAACGGGCTTCCTGAATTATCCCAGACCTTTATAGATTTAGACGTAGAACAACTTAACTCTTCCAGAGCAGACATTCAAACTCTAATTCTTCCGGCATTAGGAGTAACCAACGTAAATCTTCCTCTAAATTTAAACAAACTCGGAAACTTTAATTTTTCAGGAGACTTCACAGGGTTTACAAACGATTTCGTAGCATATGGTGAACTCTCTACTCCTATAGGAAAACTAATAACAGATTTAAAATTCAAAGAGATTCCAGGAGATGAACGTTACTCTTATTCTGGAGAATTGATTACTCTAAATTTTGACCTAGCCAAGCTTTATAGTACTAAAAATTTAGGTGTTATTTCTAGTGCTATCTCGGTAAAAGGAAAAGGAATAACCAGAGAATTAGCAGAAATAGACTTAGAAGGAAAGGTTAGCTCTATTTCTTTAGGAAAGACAAGCTTTTCTAACATTAGTGCTAGAGGAAATTTAAAAAACAACTTCTTTTCTGGAAACCTAATTAGCAAAGATGAAAACGCAGACTTAGAGTTTTCTGGAGTTGTAGACTTCAGAGAGTCCATCCCATGGTACTCCTTCAGCTCTAAAATAAAGCACCTTAACCTAAATCATTACGTTGATGGTTTAGATCAGATAAGCGCCTTAAAAACCAATCTCAGCATTGAAGGTTCAGGCTCTAACCCAGATAATATCACTGGGGAAATTTGTTTTGAAAACACCGAATTTTCATCAGGAGAAATTCCAGTTAAAATTAACTCCATATTTATACACTCCTCACTAAGCCCAGAGAGAGATATAATCTTAGAGTCCGACATAATTAAAGGGGAACTAAAAGGAAAATACACCTACGATCAAATCGTGAACTCCGCTGCCAGAATAGCAGAAAACTTTACTCCTACCGTTAAATCCGACTCTCTCATTCCCGCTGGTGACTTTAGCTTAACTTTAAATGTAATAGACTTTCAAAAACTCAGGAATTATCTAGGACAGGAAATTTATGTTTCTAAAGGAAGTAACCTTTACTATTCTGAAAATGGTCAAAACAGCCACCTTTTAATAGAAACAGATACAGTTTCATATCATGGGGTAAGTCTCGATTATCTAAATCTCGGGTACCACCAGCTAACTGAAGAAATCTCGATCAACATAAACTCTTCGGAATTGAACATTAACAATCAGTTTAAAATCATTCAGCCTAAATTAACCTCTGAGGGAACTAAACATGGATTAAAATCTAATTTCTCATGGAATAATGGAGGAGAAAACAGCTCTGGAGATGTCGATTTTTCCTATTCTTTAGACTCGACTAATTACACCTTAGAGTTTGGCACTGGAAATCTATTTGCAGGTCCAGCCAATTGGAACATTCGACCTAACGGGAAGTTTATTTCAGATGGATCAGAATTTTCATTTGAAAACTTAATACTCCAAAACGAAGACCAACAAGTATTTGTAAATGGTAGTTTAAATGATGGAAATAAAACAGACCTCATTCTAGAAAATCTAGATCTCTCCTCCGTCAATTACTTCACCCCTTCTGGTAGCGCTCAAGTAAATGGAATTCTACATGGAAGCCTGATATTTTCGGATTTACTAGGCTCAAGTGAGGCTAGCAGCAGCTTTACTTTGAACGACTTCAAACTTGATGAAGTCGTTTTAGGAGACATAAGTACGACAGGTAAATGGAATTCTGATCAAAAAGTTATAGAGTTATCTGGAGAACTAACGAATAATGAAAATAAACCATTTTCTTTTTCAGGAACGTATTCTCCGTCGGAAGAAGAAAATCCTCTAGACTTTAAAGTAACAGCTAAAGAGTTCGAGTTAAATTTTCTCTCCTCTATTGTTAAAAGTGCTGTAAGTGAATTTGGAGGATCTTTATCTGGAGAGATCGATGTCAAAGGAACCCTTTCTAAACCGCTATTGCATGGCGATTTATCTTTCAATGACGCAGAAGTGAAAATAGACTTCTTAAATACATCCTATACCTTAAGAGATGCTGTAGAGATTACTACTGATATGTTTCTCTTGGAGAATATCGAAATTGTAGATCCTGAGGGAAACGTGGGCCACGTTATAGGTTCAGTGGTACATGAAAATTTCAGAGAGTGGAGTTATGACCTTTTCATCGACATAGAGAAAACACCTTTCCTTTGCTTGAATACTACTGAAGATCAAAATGAACTCTTTTATGGAAAAGCCTATGGTTCAGGGTTTATTAGCATATTCGGATATGATGACTTTCTAGAAATCAACGCCAATGCTTCTGCTGAAGAAGGAACGATCATAAATATGCCCTTAGGAAATAGTGAGGAAGTAACTTTCGAGGATTTCGTCTCTTTTGTTATTCCTGAAGAAAAAATTAAAAACAACGGCCTAGCTCAGTTGCAGTCAGACTTTAACCTATCTATAGATTTAGAAATAGACGTAAAAAAAGAGGCTGTTTTTAAAATGATCTTTGATCAAGTGACGGGCGATGTTTTGGAAGGCAGTGGAAAAGGACACCTTTCCATGATAGTGAATGATGATGAGGATTTCCAAATGTATGGCACTATAGAAATAGTAGACGGTGAGTATCTATTTACACTTCAAAACATTATCAATAAAGCATTTGAAATAGAGCCTGGAGGCACCATTAGCTGGTATGGGGACCCATTTCTAGCAGACATTAATCTAGAGACTGTCTACAGACTTTCAGCACCTTTATATGATATAATAGGCTCGTCTGATGACAATGAATCTTATAAAAAAAGGGTTCCGATTAACCTGGTCATGAATCTAGAAGGGAAACTTCTGAACCCAGGAATAGCATTCGATATAGAATTACCCGCCTCAGATGAAATAACCAAAAGTAGAGTGAACAGCGCTATAGCAACTGAGCAAGAAAAAAACCGTCAAGCTTTTAGCCTTCTGGTTTTAAAGAAATTTCTACCTTCTACTAGTTTTAACGGTCTTGGCCATAGCCAGCTTGGAATAGCTGAAAACAGCACTGAGTTCCTCTCAAGTCAGTTAAACAACTGGCTTTCTCAAATAACTGATGATGTAGACATTGGGCTAAGTTATAGACCTGGAGATGAAATAAGTAGTCAAGAGATCGCTCTAGCTCTAAGCACACAGCTATTTAGTGATAAATTGTATATAAGTGGTAATCTTGGTGTCACTCGTGGAAATGAAAGAAATCATAATCCCAATACGCTTATTGGTGACGTACGTTTAGAGTATCTCTTAGGAAAAGATGGTAAGATTAGACTACTGGTCTATAATGACACGAATAACTTTGACATAAACACCACTAGCTATGAGACTTCTTCTACCCAAGGAGCGGGAATACTTTATAAAGAAGAGTTCGAGTCATGGGATGAGTTTGTCGAAAATTTTAAAAAACTCCTGACCTCTAAGAAGAAATTGTAGTCTATCAGCGTTGCAACGCCAGGTTATAACGACTAGAAAATAGTACACTCACTTACATTTTACACCTTCTCTTTCTAAGTATTGACTGCACTTACATACGCCAGAAGCAGAAAAACCTTTCACCTATAACAAAACATATCTTTAATCGCATGAGAGTAAGTCAAACCACATAAAAGGAGGAGTAATTCTCAACGAAAACATTCCGTTTTAAAAAGCCCTGGAACTTCAAGCCATACGCTAATAAGCTTTTTTTGTCTCATTTAACATCATTAAAAGCCTCTTAGATAGCTCAAAAAGATAGCTCATTTAAAATTCGATACAGTTCTAATGAATAAAGTTTAAAGCCAAAAAAACGCCCTCCTAAGAGGGCGTTTAAAATTAGTTTTAAGTCTAAACTTACTGCTTGATTATTCTATGAGAGATATTCTCATTTCCTACAGTTACATTAAGGAAATAAACTCCGCTAGCTTGACCCATTAAATTAATCTCTTTATTCCAAATTCCGCTAACCGTACCGAAATCAGTAGACTGAACTTCAGCACCTATTGAGTTTAGAACTTTAGCGCTTACTGCCTGTCCAGCTAATCCTTCTATAGTAAGATTCACTATTCCATTGGTAGGATTAGGGAACATATTAATTTGAATATTATTTGCTAATTCATAAAGACCTATAGTCATTAGGAAATCTTCTGAAGACACACAACCGTTTTCATCAGTGATCGTTAAATTAATAACATCTCCCATCTCTGTTTCACAGAGGCCATCTATAGTATTTCCTACAACCTGAGTCCCGTCTGCTAATTCCCAAATGATAGTAAGACTTCCTGTGCCTCCACCTTCATTGATTACTTCAAACATTCCATCACATGCTCCAGCTTCACTAACTCCAGCATTTTCTGCGTTAGGAGTAACGTCATACTGAATAGCATTAGGAGCATCTACTGTGAACGTATCACTTCCAGTACACCCATCACTTTCTGCACAAACCACATAGTCTCCTTCTGTAAGTGCATCGAAAATTCCGTCATTAAATTCAAAATTCTCGCATCCTCCTATACTATAAGAGAAGTTTCCGTTTCCACCAAATCCTGAAACAACAATTCCTCCATCTTCACTTCCGAAACAACTTACATCAGTAACAGAGTTCGCGTTAACACCTACCTGAGCAGGTCCAGTAATTTCAGTTAATAGGCCTGAAACTGTACATCCATTTGCATCTGTAGCTATTACGGTATAATCCATTCCTGGTAAAAGACCACAAAGGATATTCTCTTCTTGTGGCTCTATCCATCCCTCTATCTCATAAGTAAAAGAAGGCTGCCCACCAGTAGCTAGAGCGATACCACACGCATCAGCCACATCTCCACATGAAGCAGCAGAGAATGCATCTAATTCAATTGACATTTGTAACGGATCATTGAGAGCTATAGCTCCTGAATTCACTACACAACCGTTATCATCCTGCACAAACACTACGTGATTACCTGAAGGTAAATCAGTAAAACATAATTCTGAAGACTCATCAGAGAAATCAGCTGTAGCTAGTGAAGTAAAATAAGGAGCAACTCCTCCTGCTATTTCAACACATACTTGACCATCACTAAACCCAAAACAAGAAGGGTTATTAGAATCAACTCCATTTTCTGTAATTACTATTTCAATTCCTTCTTCAATAGTGTATGGAGCAGAGGCAATACATCCCTCTGCATCTCTTACCTCATAAAGATAGTCTCCGGCTGGCAAACCATTAAACAAAGAAGAAACTACAAATGACCCATCATTCGTAGAATGTAGAATAGAACCCTGAGCTCCAGTAATAGAACTAACGTCTACACTTCCATCAAGTGTTCCGAAACAACTAGCATCAGTAATAATTAAATCAGCAGCATTAATAGCGATAGTACAAGGGTACTCACATGAATTATCATCTACTGTAGCCGTTGCATCATAATTATCAGCAGCTGGATCCGTACATCCAAGCCCACCTTCTGCGGTCGTAGCGAAAGCATAATAAAAATCCTCTTGAGTATCAATACTAGACTCACCATTGGTAAATACTTGTACATTTCCAGCGAAAGATAAATTCATATTAATGGCGTCAGCATTATTTACTGTAAACTGACCTAAAGACACCCTTAAATCATCTCCAGCTATTCCGTTTTCTGAGCCGGGAATAACAAAATAAGCTAATCCTGTAAAGTCGTCAGAATAAATACCATCACCTGCGTCGAAGTTAGTTAACCAAGGATTTCCAGGACCACCTATAGCAGTCACAGCAGAGTAAGTAGGATTATCCGCATCTACATGATATCCAATAGTTAAATATGAGTCATACGCTACTAATGGCACAAAACCAATAATTGCTGCATTCATTGGGCCTACAGCATCACCACCTGGATGCTGAAAAAATTGCTCATCTTGGTCAGTTAACTGTATAGATAAAGGATCATCTATATTTCCTGACACATTTACTACAACGTCATCTGCGTTTGTAAGATTTGCATAAAGACGGTAAGTAATATACCCATCTAAATTAACAGTACCTAACTGCCCATCTTCGTATACGGTACCGTCATGTACATAATGCTCTTCAAACTCTACACTAATTAATTGTGCGTTGGCTATACCTGCAATAAATAGCACGAAAGCCGATAGTAAAATTCTTTTCATTTTTAATATTTAGTCGATTTTAAGCCAAATATACACCCTTAGCAGTTCTGCACTATATATTTAATTCAATTTTATTCCCACTAATTTCAAATCAGTTGGAAGCTTAACAAACGATTGAAATTCTACTTGTTTCAACTTTTCGAATTGATAGACTTTTAGTCTATCGGAATTCTGATAATAATAGCTCTAATTATTTAAAGGAATTAAAGTTTTGGCAGGTTGACTAAAATTAAAGCCTAACCCTGTAAGAACAGGGAAATAATTTGAGGATTGATAACCACCAGTTGTTTTATTCCAAAAACTTAAATTAGTAAACGAAGAATTAAATTCAAAACTTGAAACAGAGGCTCCAGCAGGAGCACCTTGACCGCCATAACCAATATAGTCGTTTAATTTTATCACATACCCGACCCCTGGAAATAAATAATTATTATTGTAAGCTACAGAACTAGTGGTGTTCGGATTGTATTCTGATGTCCCGCTTACATGATATAAATTGCTGAAATCTTCTAAAGGTTGACATTGGTAAGAGCTCCAGGATCCACTGGCATAACCCGCTCCAAAATTACTAGTATATTTGCTTGAATAAGGCATATTATAACAGACAGTATCCGTCACTTCAAAATAGAAAATATAATCTCCTAACCATAATGAAGAACAAGATGGCTGGCTTATTAGTAAACTCTCGTTTGACTCATCATTATAGCCTTGACTTACTATATAGGAGCTATTGGAACTTAGGTCAAAAATAGTCTCTCCTAAATCGTAATCATCTAAATCCAAAGACTCTAACGAAAATGCGGGGCTTGTAGTAATAATATTATTACTACTGCTTGATTCAGAACCATTACTAGCATTTCCACTGGCTTTAATAATATAATTTGTAATTAAATACGGCTGCATATTATTATGAGGCTGATCACCTCCCACTCCATTTGCTCTGACGTTTCCATTGGTTACCCATTCTGGTGGTCCGTCAGAAGTATAGTCACCTGTAATTCCATTCCAGTTAGCTGATGACTGTGATCCATAAGAACCATCTCTATAATATTGAATTTCGTGCTCATGATTAGGCATCTCATCAATAGTGATGATGTGATTTTCCTCACCTCCATCACTGCCTATAACAGTCCCATTATTTGAAAGTATCCCTGCAGAAACACCCCCCATATTATCTTTACCTACAGGGACTCTACCTCTAAGATCAGGCACGTTAAATGTCGTACTTCCATCCCCAGGGCCATAACTCTCCCCTATTTCTGTAAAAAGATCTGAATATGTAGATCTGCTTATTTCACCCCCATCACAAAACAACCAACCATTAGGTGAATTTTCACCAGCAAACACCTGTATTACTCCGATTGGTAGATTACTCTCTGTTTGCCCATCCACAAAACCATTTACATAAACTGAGTCCACTATAGTCGATATCAAATCAGCAACATATAAAGAATCAAGATATGTATTGTTACTTGATGTAGCAGATGAAGAGCCTCCAACTCCACAATTGGCAAAGTAATTCTCATCTACTAAGTAGCCGTTAAATCCTTTCTCTGAGGCGCCTGTATTTAATATTTCTCCAGCATTTAGAATCAAAGGCTGGCCAGAAGAAAGAAGTGCAGGTAATCCATTAATACGCAGTGAACCACTGCTCGATCCTGTAACATATAATCTTTTACCAATTGGCACAGTATAGGTCACAGGAAAACTAATAGTACCAGTTATGGCAGTTAAATTTGGTGTTTCATCTACTAAGTAGCCGTTAAATGCACTAGAAGGCCCAGAAGAACTTAATATTTCTCCAGCATTTAGAATCAAAGGCTGGCCATCAGAAAGAGATACAGGAATTCCATTAATAACGCTGTTATTGTTGACCCATCCGGTAACATATAATCTTTTACCAGTTGGCACAGTATACGCAGAACTATTAACAGAAAAAGTTATAGGTGTTCCATGAAAACCCTCAGGATAATTAAAATCACATCCTGCTCCTCCCATTCCGCTCCCAACATTAGCAATAAAACTTGAATCTACACCTATAAGATTAGCAAGTGAGTCGTAATCTACTAAAGCATCTAGGCCATTGGCTCCATCTTGTCCGTTAAAATAATCTACTCCAAACATTGGAGTATAACCATCTACTCCATTACCATCATTTCCGGGCTCACCTTGTATACCCTGAGGGCCTTGAGGACCGGAAACTCCTGTTTCGCCTTGAGGACCAGCAACTCCTGTTTCACCTTGAGGTCC
>TARA_B110000093_G_scaffold177021_1_pt1 | contig 28038 bp, 28 predicted proteins | sample TARA_B110000093 | Tara Oceans TARA_B110000093 (sample SAMEA4397390) | marine metagenome | biome: Polar Biome; feature: [MIX] marine epipelagic wind mixed layer (ENVO:01000061); material: water (ENVO:00002006), including particulate matter (ENVO:01000060) such as... | depth 10-100 m | reverse complement strand
TTCCCTTCAGCATTTGAGCTGCGCCAGCAATCTTTTCTTTGGGCTGATGATTTGTCCTCTTATGATTCTATTTTAGACCTCGGTATGAATATCCCATTGTATGGAGATCATGTAAGTCTTTTCACGCTACTAATGTCAGGTACAACCTTGCTTTATACCTTTATGAATAGTGGGAATATGCAACAACCCACTCAACCTGGAATGCCTAACATGAAAGTTCTCATGTACATATTTCCCATCATGATGATTTTCTTCTTTAACAATTACTCATCAGGCTTGAGTTATTACTACTTCATCTCAACCTTGTTCTCTATTTTAATCATGTTTATGATAAAGAAACTTTTCGTTGATGAAGAGAAATTAAAAATGAAAATGGAAGCGAAAGCGGGAGCTGCAAGTTCGTCTGAACCTAAGAAAAAATCTCGTTTTCAAGAGAAGCTTGAAGAGATGCAACGTAAACAGAAAGAAGCATTAAAGAACAAAAATAAATAAATGAAATTTTTTATTGATACGGCCAACTTAAATGAAATTAAAGAAGCTTATAGTCTAGGCATACTTGATGGAGTCACGACGAATCCTTCCTTAATGGCTAAAGAAGGAATCACAGGAGAGGATAATATTAATAAGCACTATATCACTATTTGTAATATCGTAGACGGTGACGTGAGCGCTGAGGTCATTAGCACAGACTTTGATGGTATGGTTGCCGAAGGTGAGAAACTAGCGGACCTTCATGAAAACATAGTGGTTAAAGTCCCCATGATATTAGAGGGTATCAAGGCCATAAGACATTTTAGCAAAAAAGGGATTAGAACGAATTGTACATTGGTTTTCTCTGCCGGCCAAGCCCTTCTAGCTGCCAAAGCAGGTGCAACTTACATTTCTCCTTTTTTGGGTAGGCTCGATGATATTTCAACTAATGGATTAGAATTGATTAATCAAATTCGTATCATTTATGATAACTATGGCTTTGAAACAGAAATTCTAGCGGCATCTGTAAGACATCCAATGCATATAATAAACTGTGCTGAAATTGGCGCGGATATAATGACTGGCCCCCTAAAAGTAATTAAGTCTCTGGCCAATCACCCGCTTACAGATATTGGTTTAAAGAAATTCCTTGAGGACCACGCAAAGGGAAACAAGTAATGTATTCCAAAGAAGAGAAACGTGATCTGAACATCCAATTTTGGGATGGATTCAATGAATACATGAAAAAATCTAAATCTAGTGCTTCGCGAAGGTTGAATTGGTTGTCCTACCCTACCAATGTCAAGGACACCTATCTCCGTTTGCATTGTAACGATGCTACTTCAGCCCTAAGATTTGACATTCAATTTAAGGACAAAGATATCCGAGTAATTTTCTGGGAACAACTACAAGAATTAAAATCACTTCTCACTTCGCATGTTAATTCCCCTTCAGACTGGATTGAACAACTTGAGGATTCGGAGGGTAGAACCATTAGCAGAATACAATGGGAGTCAAGCGAATGGAGTCTATATCAAAAAAATGACTGGAAAAAGATTTATAAATTTTTTAAAGATCGCTTGATAGAATTCGATCATTTCTATCAAGAATACAAAGAAATTCTTATTAATTTGATCAAATAAAAAAAAACTTAAAATGGCTAAATATTTTGCTTTCTTATTTTTATTCATGGCTTATAATTCATGGTCTCAAATCACTATTTATCAAAATGATTTTCAAGGCGGTATTCCAACAGACATGAGTATTGTTGACAATGACTTAAACGAACCCAATGAAGCGGTGTCGGAATACAACGCTGCTTGGATCTGTATAGAGGACCCCGAGAACCCGTCGGATAGCGTCGCTGCATCTACTTCTTATTTCACGCCAGCAGACACTGCTGATCGATGGATGATTACCCCTATGTTAGTACTCGGTTCTTTCGGGAATAAATTCTCATGGAATGCAAAGTCTCAAGATCCTTCTTTTGCAGATGATTATTATATACTCGTATCTACAACTGATGTTTCACTGAATAGTTTTACTGACACGATTGGTTATATTGAAGAAGAGAATTTCGAGTGGACCTCCCGAAGTATTGATTTAAGCGCCTATGGTTATGATGACCAATCGATATATGTAGCTTTTGTCTTGAGGACTTATGATGGGTTTAAATTATACATTGATGATATTTTAGCGGTAAAGGAAGATGACGCAAGTGTGTCGGAGCAGGATCTACTTTCTTTTGTTATATATCCAGTGCCCGCAAACGACTACATTAAGATTTCATGTAATGAATTCTTACAAAACATAATAATCAGAGATATTCGCGGCAACATGATTTACGAAGGGAATAGTTTAGAAATTGACCTTACAACCTTCGCTTCTGGTTCTTACTTTTTAACAGCTTATTCAGGAGAAGAAGCCGTTACCAAAATATTTATAAAGAGATAAAATTGCTCGTATCCAAAGTACTAAATGAAGTAAAAGCACATTTTAAAGACCAAGAAGGGAGCCATGATTGGTTTCATATAGAGCGTGTTTGGAAAATGAGTATTCTTCTTCATCAAAAAGAAGGTGGCGATAAAGAAGTCATCGAACTTTGCGCATTACTCCATGATATTTCAGATCACAAATACAATGGGGGTAATTTCGAAAAAGGTGGACAGGTCGCAAAAGAATGGATTTTAAAATGTGGTGGGACTTCAAGAATCGCAAATCGTGTAGCTGCTCTTATTCCGGGTATCTCCTATAAAGGTGCGGAAGTTACTGAAGATGCCCTTCCTATAGAGGGACTCATTGTGAGAGATGCAGATCGATTAGATGCTATTGGGGCAATGGGGATAGCAAGAGCCTTTGCATATGGAGGAAGTAGGAAGAGACCTTTATACAATCCTAGTATAAAACCAGTAATGCATACAAGCAAAGAACAATATCTAAATTCTAAAACGCATACGGTTAATCATTTTTACGAAAAACTTTTGCTACTAAAAGAACTTTTGCAAACAGAGGCCGCCAAGGATATAGCCAAAGAACGACATGAATTCATGAAATTGTTTTTAGACCAATTTTACAAAGAATGGAATGTTGAGCCTTAATACAGTTTCCTTTTATTAAGCGAAGCTTTAATTGCTAATTTCTGTTTAGATAACCATTCATTTAGTTTATCATCTTCTGCTTTGTTCGAATGATGCTTCCGGTGTTGCTCAGTTCGTTTCACCTTGTTGATTTGCTGAGCAAGCACTTGATCCTCAGTGGACATGTAATTAGACAATAAATACGCCCAGATTTCATTCACTGCCGTTTTATTAGGATGAATCAGGTCTTCATTAAAGAACCTATAATCTCGCAAAGAGTCATTAATGATTTCATAGGAAGGGAAATAAGAAATCGGGAATTTATTCATTAGCGCCTCTATAAACACGAATAACCGTGCTTTGCTTTGCGTATTTGAAATCAACCCGTCTTTTACGTGCCTTACAGGACTTACAGTAAAGATGATTTTTAGCTTAGGGTTCCATTGCAATAACCTCGTAAGAAAGGGATTCCATGCTTCAAACATTTCAGAAGGTGATGATTCCACCTTTTCAAAAAGATCGGGGTGCTGTTTATGACAATTTGCAACTAGCTTATTTAATTCATTATGCCGATACCCAATAGAGGTTCCTAGCGTTATAAATAGCCAACTATCTCCGCTTATTTGCTTTTTTAACAAGCGACGCTTGTCAAGCACTTTAGCCTGATGGGTTTCTTTCGATGAAGATTGAACAACATGGGCTGAATTCCAGTCTGTTACATATTGGTCGTCGATTAGTAAGTCTGTATTTTTTGATTCATCTAGAGCTTCCTTTAGACAATTTAATATTGGTTCTGGATGAAAAATTGTCCCAAATGGATTACATAATGTACGATAACCATGGTCGGATGCTAGCGTGTTTATATTCGACGAAAAACAGCTTCCCAAGAAACATAATGAGTCGCTAAACTTAATCTTTTGGTCGACCGTAATCTTCGGGAAAGGCAAATGAAACTTACTCATTAATTCATAAGTGTTTTCGCTGTCTCCAAGGCCGCTTTTGTAACATCCTCTCCACTCATTAACCTAGCTACCTCATAGATTCGTTCATCTTCTGATAGCAATCTAACATAGGTGCGCGTACGCTCTTTTTCTTCCTTCTTCTCAACAATATAATGTGCAGATGCTTTGGAGGCAACCTGCGGAAGATGAGAAATTACCAATAGCTGTGATTGATTTCCCATCTTATGAAGAAGTACACCGATTTTATCCGCTACATCTCCAGATACACCAGAATCAATTTCATCAAAGAGAATAGTGGGCATTTTTTTCTCTTCTGATATTCGTTTGAGTAATGCCAGCATAAGTCTTGATAACTCTCCCCCACTCGCTGCATTTTCAATATCAATCATGTCATATCCTTTATTTGCAGAAAAGACCATAGAAAGATTTGTAATACCGGTGGATTGTAATGCACCTCTCTCTATTTTGAAATCCAATTTAGTCTCTGGAAGTTTCAATTGAAAGAGTTCCTCTTTCAATGAATTGGCGATCAAAGAACTTGAATTCATCCTTTTGGAATGTAGCTGATTTGCAGCCTTGTCTATTTTAGATTCAAGTACCTTGTGTGCTATTTCCATATCTGCAATTCGCTGTTTTAAGCCTTCAATATTTTCATTTCTTTTTGAAAGATCATCGAGAAGGCCTTGCAGCTCTAGCTGAGTTTTAAATCCATGTTTTAACAATAGTCGGTTATAGGCATCCCACTGTTTAATAATAAAAGATTTTCGTGATGGGTCATCCCCCATACTATCAATATAATAGGAAGATTCCGAAGAGACCATACTTAAGTCATCACCAATAGCGTGAAGTCTTTCAATAAGCTCCAGAAGCCCTTTGTCCTTAGTGCCGAGCTTTTCTAAACCAAAAACATACTGTTTTACCTTTGAATAAATAGCTCCTTCTTCAGTAAAAGCATTTAATTCAGAAAGAATAGCTCGAATGGCATCTGAATTTTCAAGTTTGAAAAGTTCACTTTCTAAAACAGAATAATCGACTTCATCGAATTTGAGGTCTTCGATCTCTTGTTTCAGAAAGTCATTATAATCACGATCCTTATTTTCGTTAACATACGTGATTTTCAAATCCTCTAAGTCCTGTCCATGTGCGTTATAGTTTTCAAATAACAATGAAAACGCCAATGCTCTTTTCTCATTACCCGATAAAAGGTCATATAGTTCGAGCTGTTTTTTCTTTGATTTCAGTTCGAAAGTATTGTATTGAGAATGCACCATTAATTTCTCTATCGAAAATGCTTTTAGTGTAGATAAAGGAACAGGAGAGTCATTAATAAAAGCTCTTGATTTACCATCTTTTACGATTTCTCTTCTCAATAGCAAAGGCTCGTCATAATCAAGGTTGTGTGCTTTAAAAAAAACCTTGTCCTCTGGAGAAGCATCTAGTTGCGCTTCAACAATCGCTTTGCGACTATAGGCGCCTACAAGATTGGAACTAGATCGTTCACCTAAAAGTAAAGAGAAAGCACTTAATAGAATTGACTTACCGGAACCTGTTTCACCCGTCAAGACTGAGAACCCCTTTTTTAAATCGAGCTCTAGGTTTTCGATTAACGCAAAATTAGATATGCGTAGTCTTTGAATCATGATTCAATTTAATATGGCTTGATACTTAGAGCTATTACCCGGGTCTAATCTTTTTAACAAATTAACGAAATCTGTTTTCTGTTTCGTGTCAGAATCTGACAATAAGATCTTTATTTCGTCTGTCTTACAATAAATGAAATTTATAATATTTACCGTATTTGGCCTTGTTTGAACAACAGGCTTAAGCTTTAAAAGAGCTTTGTAGATTTCCTTCACACCTGCCTTTTTATCCTCATATAACTTGTCAACTCCTTTGCGATGGTATGCATAACTACAATCTCTTAAAGGTTGGAATAGTTGTTGTAAAATGTTATCCACAAGCCAATACCTATTGCGCTTTCCTGTTTCACTAGCTTTCCAACCTGAAGCACCTGATGCTTGCGCGTTAGATACAATCTGTTGTGCCTCTAAGAAGTAAGGAGTACCTGCATTCGGACCGAAGGAGTCATAATCCAGTCCTATAACGTATAAAGCGTAAAAAGATAAGATTGAAGATAGGTTATCTCTAAATGTATTTTTGGCGTAATATAAAGGTGAATTTCTTGAATAGGAAAAAACGACCTTTTCATCTAGAAAATTAAATATAAGTGAATTGTAAGATGAATTAAAAGAGGGCCTGCTGACCATGACCTGGATGGAGCCGCTAAAACTACCCGGAGAAGGAATGTTATTTATTTGTAACTGAACTGAGCAATTGATTCTTTCCTCGATGTTAAATTTCTCCTTGGTCCATTTTGTACTGTTCATGAAGTCAAAAACAACTTCTTCAAGCTGGGTCAACGCTTCTTTTTCAGTCGTTGTTATTTCGAGCTTTGCATCCGTAATTATAGAAATTTGACAGTTTAACTCTTGGGCCTTAACCCAACTGAAAGATCCTAATAGCGCAATAAATAGTATTTCCTTAAGCATTTACGTTCTCTATAATATCCATAAGTCTAACAGCAATATCAAACTTGTCCTGAAGCTCTAATTCAACAAGTTTACCTGTCTTACCGAAGATAGTGACTTTATTTTGTTCACCACCAAAAGTAGCACCTTTGTCTTGTGTGGAATTTAGCACAATCAGATCCAAGTTCTTTTGCTCTAGTTTCAACAACGCATTTTCTTCCTCATTATTTGTTTCTAGTGCAAATCCGATTACTTTTTGATTGTTTTTTCTTTCAAACGACGCCCATTTTAGAATATCAGGGTTTTGTTCTAATTGAATTGAAGTTAAATCATCATTTTTCTTCATTTTGAATTCGGACACATTTACAGGGCGGAAGTCTGCAACAGCGGCAGAAAAAACGCCGAAATCACAAGATTGCCAGACACTTTGAACCTCTTTCAGCATTTCCTTAGCGCTTAAGACATCAATCCTTTTGAGTAATGGATGGACAAGTGTCTCTTGCGTTGGGCCACAGATAAGTACAACCTCGTAGCCTCTTATAAGAGCTGCTTTTGCAATTGAAAAGCCCATTTTACCAGATGAATGATTAGAAATATAGCGCACTGGATCTATTGCCTCTTGGGTTGGACCTGCGGTTATACAAATTCTTTTACCGCATAAACTTACTTCTGAAGCCATATAAGTTGTTAAGAAAGAAACCATGACTTCAGGCTCGGCCAACCTACCTTCACCTTCTAGCCCACTAGCAAGTTCTCCCTCTTCTGCAGGAATAACCATAACACCATCTTTGGATAGCGTAGCAATGTTCCTCAGAAAACTAGGGTGCTTATACATATCTAAATCCATTGCTGGAGCAACAATAGTTTTACATTTCATAGAGAAATAAGTTGCCAATAATAGATTATCACAAAGACCATTTGCCATTTTACCGATGGTGTTCATCGTTGCTGGAGCAACTAAAAAGACATCGGCCCATTCTGCATAGGCAACATGGTTATTCCATGTCCCCGTATTCTTATCCCAAAATTCAATACCAACCTCATTTTTTGATAGAGTAGAAACAACTAATGGGCTAATAAAAGCAGAAGAGGCAGGAGTCATTATACATTTGACTTCTGCCCCTAGTTTTTTTAATATCCGTATGAGATAAGCAATTTTATACGCTGCAATACCTCCGGTTATTCCGAGAAGAATGCGTTTGCCGAACATTTATTTATTTTCCTCTTCTATATGTCTTACGTAGATTTTGTCATCTAAAAGTTCTTGCGCTGCAATTGCTGTTGCTTTTGGAAGGCCTTCGTAATGTTTCGATATTTCAATTTGTTCTCTATTCTCAAATATCTCTTCAAGATTATCAGTGCTACTTGCGAATTCCTGAAGTTTCGAAGTTAATTCTTCTTTAATTTCAGAACTGATTTGATTCGACCTTTTAGACATTGCAACGATTGACTCATAGATGTTACCCGTCTTGTTTTCAATATGAATCGTATCTCTTGTTACCGTTGTTTTTTCTGCGATTACGTTCTTATAGGTCATGTTTTTTTCTTTAATTAAGCAATTTATTTACCAACTGATTAAGACTTTGTAAATCATCTGAACCAGGGAAATCGGCTTCAAATTTACGCATTCTTTCAATAGTTTCATCAATTCTAACGCTTTTTTTACTTTCTATGCTATTGATCGTTAAGTAATAGGAATTTCTCACCATCTTGGACAATACAATTTCTGCAAAAGTTGAAGAAGGATACTTTTCTAAAAAGATTTCTGCAGAAGCAACTGCAGCCCTGTATCTCTCCGTCTTGGAATACAGCAATACTTGATTGAATTCTTTCGTTTCTATTTTAAATCTTAATCTATCTATAATTTGATTACATGTATCCATTAATACCGTTTGAGGATAACTATCTACGAAAATCTGGACTGCATTAATGGCTTCTTCTGTTTCTGTTTGGTCTAATGCCGACTGAGGAGAGTTTTTCACTTTACACATGGCTACTAAAAACATAAGTTCTTCATTCTTTGGCGAATAAGGAAAGCGCTGAATATAGGAAGAGAAGTAGTATCCAGCCATATAATAATCATCACTCTGATAATAACTCTGACCTAGTCTATAGTAAGCGAGTTCACCCTCACCTGATTTTGGCGAATGCTGATAAACTTGCTCATAAAGTACGACTGATTTTAGAAATTCTTCTCCATCATAAAGGGCATTTGCTAGTTCAAATTTCTTAACGTAATCATCGCCTTTTATGATTTCATTGTAATTAGAACATGCACTTAGTATAAGAATAGAAGCGCCCAATAAGAAAAAAGATTTCATCATTTTATTTCACCCTTAAGTTTTGGCCTATTTGAAGAATCGATGTTGTCCTCAGACCATTTAAACGACATAACGAGTTTATACTTGTTCTATTGCGTTCGGCAATAGCTGAAAGTGTATCCCCGGATCGCACTCTATAATATTTCTTTGCAACATATTCCGAACTTCCATTGGGTTTTTTCTTCCATTCATCAGAGGGGGACACACCAGGTCGAAACATCGTTTTATGCAATAATAAATTCGTTTTCTTTAATTCTTTTTTCTTGAAATCAATAAGCTCCTCAGGATTCATAGAGGAATCGTAAAACCGAACCTCAAAGTGTAAGTGTGATCCGAATGAATGCCCGGTGTTTCCTCCCAAACCTAAGACCTCTCCAGAGGAAACTCTTTGCCCTGAAAAAACGAGTAGTTTACTTAAATGGGCATAATAGGTTTCTAGTCCGTTGTAATGACGGATAATGACAAGGTTACCATAGCCTCCGGAATTACTTTGGGCATAACGTACGACACCATCAAAAGCGCATACAACCGTATCTCCTGTCACCAAGTCAAGGTCAATTCCGTTATGGAATTTCCCATTTCTGTACTTGTAACGTGAGGTCACGGGGCCATCAATTGGCATTGTAAACCCTCCTGTTGAATCCCCCTCAAGACAAAGCCAAACCGTGTCCTTTAATTTGGTTAAATCGTTAGATCTTGAATAACAATCATTTGCGTCCCATTTCAGGGTGTAAGGACCGCCAATTTCCGCTGAAGTCATGACATTATGAATGTCTTCATTAAGGATGCCATTAAAGGCATCATCTTGTATTAACTCCCATGATTGGTCGGTATACAAAACCAATTTACCCAGTTTGGAATTTACAGTATCGAGTGCTCTTTGACCAATTGCATTGAAACAAACAAAAGAAATTAAGAAAATACGTAGAATATTCATGTATAATTTATCAAGTTGCGAAAGTACGAATAATGAGTGAATACTACTCTATTTCTAGTATTTTCAAGTTATAGAAAACGGACTCATTCGGTTTTACTAAATCCATGTAACCATCTATTCCATAAGCCATGTTTGGATCTAAAACCACAAAGATTTGCTGGCCTATTTTTGCATTATTTAACACACTTCGTAAACCTATAGGATAATTCCTTTGACCAGGAGTGTAGGTTACAGGAAAGTTTGACGTATAAGTATTGAATATGTTCGCTTTACTTTCAGTAGATGCAATCATATGAAACTTAACCTTTGAGACCTTTTCTATTTCATGTTCCGTTCCTGAGCGCAACTCCCATGTTTTAACGCCATTCTCTTGTTTGCTAGGGGAAACGACCCCGTGTATCTTGACAAACAACCAGTTTTCAGTATTGGGCGGTATCAAATCACCTAAGCCTTTTTTTCCATAAGCTAAATTTGCAGGTATTTTTATCTGCGCCAATTCACCAATGTGCATAAGAGATAGGGCTTCGTCCCACCCTTTGTTTTGAATATTGAACCCTAGAACAAATGGTAGATAAGGCATTTTCATCCTATTATTTCCGTCGATGATTTTTCCGTCTGGAAGACTCAATCGATATTCTAGCATAAGTAATTCGCCACGTTTCAATGACCTACCCTTGGTTTTCTCTATCCAATCGATTACAATACCACTCCTTGTTTCACGGTGGTCTACAAAGCTAAATTCATCAACAATCTCATTTAAAGTAACAGTAGATGTGTCGAAACCATATTCTTGGCTTAGACTCGTGTCTAGATCAATAGAGATAGAATCCTTAGTTAGGATTGGCTTAGCGACTGAACTCGCATTTCTTGTCGATAGATCGTTCTTTACCGGTTCCTTTTCAACAACATTACAAGAACTTGCTGTAAGTAAAACAATAAAAACAAAATACCATTGATTCAATCTCATTCGTTTGTGCTTAATAATTCTACGTCGATTAAAAGGATAGATTGGGGAGGTATCCTTTTAGAATCACCTAAAAGGCCATGCCCTAGATAACTTGGGATAATCACCTTGGATTTATCACCCGGTTTCATAAGTTGTAAGACTTCATGGAGTCCAGACTCATCGTCACTTAAGCCCAATACAAAACGATCAGGAATAGAGTCCGTCTCATAACAAATTCTCCCATCCAAGAGTTCTATCTTCATATTAACCTTCACCAGGTCTCCTGTTTTTGCGATATCCCCACTACCCTTGTTGTTTTGAGCAAATTGATACCTGATTCCTGAACCTGTCTTGGTCATTTTAAGCCCATTGTGGTGTGCCAAATATATTTCAATTGCGAGTTCTTCTCTTTCATGAAGCTCTTGATTGAAGTCGATAGAATGTTCAATAGACCATTCCTTTTTAGGCTTTTCAACGACTTGTTCTTCCGTACATGAAAACAAGGCAAAACAAATCAAAAGAAGCCACATTAATGAAGGTTTCATATCAGCTTAGCGCTTAAGGATATTAGCTTATCCATTGTTTGCTGCAGATTATCATGGCTAAATCCACCAGCTGCGTATTTATGACCTCCTCCATTGAAATTTTCTTGAGCAAATTCATTCACAAAATAATCACCCTTGGAACGGAATGACATCTTGACCTTGCCTTCTTCATTCTCAACCATAAAGACCGAAATCGATATTCCTGCTATTGACAACGGTATATTAACCAAGCCCTCTGTATCTCCTTTTTGAAATGAAAACCGCGTTAACTCATCTTGAGATAATGACATATATGCAATTGGAGTCCCCTCTATTTGCTCAAATTTATTTGAAATGGCATACGCACGAAGTAGAATCCTCCCCTTGGTGTTTTGGTCAAAAACTTTTTCGTGGATTTCGAAGGCTTTTACCCCTTTTGTTAAAAGCTTATTTAAAACATCATGGGTTTTACTTGTAACGCTGGGAAAACGGAATGATCCGGTATCGGTCATAATTCCTAAATACAAAGCTTCCGATGCTTCTTTAGTAAGGTAACTGGTTAAATCACATTCTTCAAGGACTTCGAAGAAAAGCTGTGCAGTTGAACAAACATCAGGTCTAGAAATGGTTAAATCACAGAATTCAGTCGGGTTCGGATGGTGGTCAATCATAATTTTAGCACCCTTCATGTCAAGAACCAAAGACTCCATAGCCTCCCCTACTCGATAGGGATGGTTATAATCAAGACAAAACATTAAATCGAAAGTATCTATAGAAGTCGTGAAATCGGCAAATACATCGTAAGAAATCCCTTCCAGAAAAGTCATTAAATTCGGCGCTGGTGGATCAGGTAGCAATACTATTGCTTTTTTGCCATAGGCCTCAAGGAATCGAGCACAAGCAGCTGCGCTTCCTACGGCATCGCCATCAGGAGATTTATGAGTTGTGATTAATATATTCTCGGCAGCATTAAGCAACGTTTTAAAGGCATTCTTCATGCGCCAAAATTACTCTTTCTTTTGCATTTGAGCATCTTCTTCAGGATCTGGTGGGAAAAGTTTTGGAAGGTCCTCGTAACCTTGCAGTCGATCAATCATCTCTTCGAGTTGGGAAATAGAAATGCTTTTAGCTATAATTCTTTTGTCTTTGTCTAAAAGAAAGACTTTAGGGGTACTGAAAATATCATAGGTGTTCTGATAATTCAAAGACTCCAATGTAGTCGGCTTACCTGGCTCTCCTGGGTATAATTGAACCAATTTCTCCGGTGCATCCTTTGCGTCATTATACAGCCGATCAGTGACGGCTACATTAATAAAAGTAAGCTTGTTATCCCGAATGAATTTCTTCCACTTATCAAAGTCATCACCAATCGCTTTCCCAACAGAAAAAATCTCAACATTCCGCTCCTTAAATTTCTCTTGATACAAAGTTTCTAACTTAGGTGTTGTTTTCTTACAGTGACCACATTCAGGATCCCAAAAATACAAGATAGTGTAATCAGATTTTAAGCTATAAAAATCGACCCAGTTTTCATCTGTCGTATCTCTAAGAAATAAGTTGAAAGGAACAGAACCAACTGTCAATCTAAGCTTATTCTTCAGGTTGTCGCATAGCTCTTCAAACTTATCCTCACCCACCCAAAACGCAGGGGATTCTCCTTCTAGGTTATCCGTACAATAATAACGATTTAACATTTCAAGATAAACCTTATCCATCCCCATGATCTTACTCTTTCCGAAAGAAGAGGTTACCCAACCCACACAATACTCAAATATCTTCGACTTAGGTACAAGTTGGTCGCAAAAAGAAAATGCATATTGCGTAACCGTATCCCAATGCTGAATCATCATATTCTGACCAAAATAATATTCCAGTTTGTTGTGGAAGACAGGATTATTCACCAATGCGTCATCGCTTAAGTCGACGTTATCCCAATAGTGGTTTCGATAATACATAAACCTGAAATTAGAATCAATGATCACACCACTCGAATCAACAGGTGCTTCTGGAATAGAAACGTCGATTGACATTTTTACAATTTTCGAAACGAGCTTATCACTATGTAGAGTCAGAATGTCTTCTTGATATTTCTTTACTTTTTCATTCACTTCAACAATTTGTGCTGTTAACTCTTCAAACCTCACGTCACCTGATTTAAGTGAAGAACGCTCCTTACTCAGCTTTCCTATTTTAGCTTTTTCAGAACCAATAAACTTTATATACGGTATAAACACTTTGTTTTCAGCAGAAGCTTTAATCTCTAAATTCCTGAGGAAGTCTGGCCCCTCAGTCACCATTATGATGTCCTCGCTGTTGTATATGAATTCAAAATATTTTTGACCCGGCAAAAGCAAGCCTAGTATTCCGTTAGTTTGTTTGCTGCCATCAAATTCGACCTGCCCGTTTTTTATTTCAGCTGTATCTGCATAAAATAGTTTTTTACCGAAATATTTAATAAGATGTACCGTCGTATCTTGATGATTCTTAACCGTAAATTTTAATTTCTGACTGTAAATAGCAGAACTTGCTATAATGCATAAAAATAGAAATACTGATTTCATTGCGTTTTTTTTGATGTTAATTTAAAGTATTTGCGGAAGTGTATCTCATTTTTTAAATCCTTTTAACAATTCTTTAACCATTATGCATGAAATTGAGAACGGATTTTATAAAATGTACTATAATTCACGAGGATTACAAAGATAACAAAGACCAATAATAAAGAAACAAAACTGGCTTCAGAATAAGAACTATCTAAAAGAATACCGGAATTAGACAACTTGATTTCTATAAATTGTCTAACCACATAGAAAGCCACCAAAGCGATCCCTGATAGTATCGCGAACAGCATAACAAAATAGCGTAAAAAGACATTTTTTAAAGAAGAAACGGTATGCCCAAGTCTGAGCATAATCCTTAGCTCATAAAGGCTATTGGTCAGCATAAGCTGGAGGTACTGCACAAGTACAATTATCGACAACGCAACGGTAATTAAAGACAAACCAACCAATCCTATTAACATTATGGAAACACCACTCTTTAGCCTAGCGACAAGAACCTGTCCTTCAGCACTTTCCATGCCATTCTTGTCTAGATAGGATTCTAGTAAGCCAAAGTTCCCTTTTGTTGATTTAAGGACCAATTGGCTTTGAACGACCTCCTTGTTGATGGCGTATTTGTTATTGGCCCATTCTAAAAAGGTACTGGGTACTAGTATCGCAGAAAACTCATTAGTAAAGCCTGATATTCTTGCTGGCATAACCCTCCGATCACCCTTAGGTCCGATTAAAAGATTCATTTGCACATTGCTAACGAGTTCTTCAGAAAGCTGCGGTAAATTACCAGCTGTTAAAAAAGTATTCAGCATCATTAAAAAATCTCGAGGCATTATAATTGGAATAATCGGATTAGACTCTTCCCATTTCCAGGCTTGAATTCCAACATCTAAAAATTGCTTTTCGACAGATTGCAAATATATATTAGAGTTAAAAGAAGGGATAACGGGATCGTCAATTTGCACGATCACATCAAATTGATTTGAGAATATAGGGCTGCATGCCGCAACGAATGGCTGTTCTTGAAGAACACTAATTTGCTCGTCGGTGAAATTAGGAGAACCCAATCCCAAATGCGCGGCTCTAGATATTTTTTTTTGAACCACTAGCGTGTTTTCACTTAACATTTCTGATTTGGAGCCATAAGCATAAACTTTTTGCAAGAAATGCACGGATGTCACCATAAACAGTAGTCCTATGCATACGCCAATCGATGCTACAAATAGCTGGAAACGATTTTGATAAGTGAAAAAAAGTTGCCTCATCAGAGTTTTATTATTTTCAATTCTAAAGTTGGCTCTCCATCAAGCGAGGTTAATAATAAGCCGGCCTGTTCTTCCACTAATCGCCTTTCAATTAAAGCAACACATTTCATTTTGTTCTTTTCGTCTATATGTGAAAATGGTTCGTCACAAATAAGTAATTCAAAAGGCTTACATAAAGTTCTAATCAATGCCACTCGTTGTTTTTGACCAAAAGACAAAGTCGCAACACGGGAGTCCCATTTGTCTTCTAGTCCTAATTCAATTAGCATTTCGTATGCCTTTTCTTTAGAATAATTCTGGGCAAACTCTGGTAATAACTGAATATTTTGTTCCACAGTTAATTTTTCGATGAGCTGTAAGTCTTGAAAAACACAGGCTATTTTATTTTTTCTGTATGCGCCCCATTCCTTTTGACCAAGATCTCTAGAGTTATTTCCATCTAAAAATATCATGCCCGAAAAGTCATCACGTAAACCCAATAAAAAGTAGAGCAATGAAGTCTTTCCTTTTCCACTTTGGGCTAAAACCTGTATACGCTCTCGGTCCTTTAAAATAAAATCTGTGTTCCAGATATCACTTGTCATCTGAATATCTTTGAATATTTGAGGACAAACGTTTTGGAATTTTATTTGCATAATGATTTTACTAGATATAAGAAAGCAATTGCTCTTTCAAAGATACGGCGTCATAAGGATTTAAACAAATCAAATCGGAATACCTTTTCAACCAAGTCTCTTGTCTCTTGGCATAATTACGGGAGTTTTTTTGAATCATTGAAATCGTCTCATCGTAAGAAGATTCCTCACTGAAATAGGGTATCCATTCCTTGTATCCTACTGTGTTTTGTAAAAGAATACTTTCTTTTAAGGGGAGTTCTTTAACTTCATCAAACAGCCCCTCATCTATCATTTGATGCACACGCATATTGATTCGAGTATACAAGTCTTCTCTCTTCCACGAAATCACGAATCTTTGAATAGGATAATTAATACCATCTTTTGGGATTTCTCTAATTTCTTTCAATGTTTTACCTGAAACTCGAATCATCTCCAATGCCCTCAAAACACGCATAGGATTATTTGTGTCAATTGTAGAATAGGATTCTGGATCTTTCGATTCTAACTCTTTTAAGAGAGTTTCTATTCCGTTTTTACTCCATTCCTCGTGAAGGGCATCACGAAGCTCTGCATCACTAGGTGAGTCGTGAAGCCCGTCGATTAAAGCATCAATGAACATACCAGACCCCCCAGTTACAACGATATCACTTGCACCTTCATGAAATAGTTTAGCGATTTGCTCTCGACCCAATTTCATATATCCTGCACTAGTTAGGCTGGGGTCATTTATAGAATGGGTGTCAATGAAATAGTGCTTAGCTTGATCCATTTCATTTTTTGATGGTTTGGCTGTGCCAATACTCATTTCTTTATAAAATTGCCTTGAATCCGCAGAAACAATAGGCGCATTAATCTTTTGGGCTAGCTCTATGGCTAAAGTAGATTTCCCCGATGCCGTTGGTCCTTGAATAATGATTATTCTATTCATTCTCTCTCCAAATCATATATCGCGAATATATCGATTTTACATAAGTTTTTGCAGGCCCTCTATAGGCACCATATTTTACGGGGGCGTTTCTATAATATTTAGGGTCAGATAGCAAACGAATCATTAACTCAACGTTGTCATCCCATATAGCTGGATTGTATCCTAATTTCTCCGCCAAACGCACGGCATCCTCTATATGACCTTTTCCAGCATTGTATGAAGCTAGGGTGAATTTTAGCCGTTGCTCACGAGATGCAATTTTTTTCCAAGCATTGTAGAGCATGTCGATATAACGCATACCAGCTTCAATTTGCACTTCGGGTGGTGAGTCTGGGTAGACATCAAAACTCGGTCCCGTATTAGGCATAAACTGCATCATTCCATAAGCCCCTCCAAAACCACGGGCGTTAGGGTCATAACGAGATTCCTGATAGGCAATAGATGCTAAAAATCTCCAATCCCAGTTCCTCTTTAATGCGGACGCCTTAAACAACTCATCATATGCAGAGAGTTTTATATTAAAATTCGAGATTGTATCTTGCTCACCAATAAAAAAATTGGTTTCTTCCATATAATCGAAATACTTCTTTCGTAAAACCTTATAGGCTTCAGAGTTTAAAAAATCATCTAAAAAGTAATCTAGTTTTTTCTTAAGTATTACATCAGACTTTCTTAAGCCAAACGCGATATTCTGCCGAACAGATAAAAGTGTAGAGATGTCAATATTAGGCAAACAAGATTGCTCAATACGGGCCGTATTTTCCATACATACCGTGAAGTCAATCTCTCCGTTTGAAACTTTCTCAATTAAATCTTCTGCTATAGGATAGTTGTTTAATGTACGTGTCTCAATATTTGCGCCGATTTCATCTTCGAGATGAAGTATACGTTTTACAAATGCCGATTTATTCCGAATATGAATCGTTTTATTCTGTAACTCTGAGATATCGCGAATAATACTGTCTGGATGGTTTCTTTGTATCAAAACTTGAAAGGAATGATTATAAGGCAATGAAAAGGAGTGCAGTTCTTTGTCCTGCATTGTGATTGGCTTATTACATGCGATAATGTCTCCCTCGAATGCATCAAGTTTCTTTACAAAGTCTCTAGGGTTTGAAATCATTTGAACCTCTAATTTAACGCCTATTGATTTCGCAAAAGTATCAAGGATATCATATTCAAAACCTAAATACCCATCTTTATATTCATAAAAGGAAACCGCCCCGTTTTCAGTCAAGACCCTTAGGGTTCCTCTTTTCTCAATGGCTTCAAGGTCTTTTAATTGCCTTTTAACCGAAGCACCACCACCCTCATTACTCGACTTACAGGTCAGCATAAATAAAGAAAGAACAATAACTGACCCAAGAGAAATGCGCATAATACCCAAATTGTTTTAATTGGTTTCTCATTTACGGATAATAGCCACAATGGTTTCAATGCACTGAAAGTTTGAAGTTTAGCGTTTTTATTCGTTTATTTATATTAAATACTCATGTTATGGGAAGCGATCAAAATGAAATTTATTCGAAAGTCGTTCGTGCCGGAAAAAGAACATACTTCTTTGATATTAAGGCAACAAAAGGCAATGACTTATATCTTACAATGACAGAAAGTAAGAAAACCTTCAATGAAGATGGCGAGGGCTCTTACCAAAAGCATAAAATATTCTTGTATAAAGAGGATTTTGAAAAATTCAAAGAAGGTTTGGATGACGTCCTAAATAAAATAGAAGAATTAAAAAATCAATAATTTTTCTAGTTCCTATAGATTTTCTGAAATTAGTATATATATTTGCACCCGAATTGGGCGATTAACTCAGTTGGTTCAGAGTGCCTCCCTTACAAGGAGGAAGTCGGGGGTTCGAGTCCCTCATTGCCCACCAAAGCTTCAGTTTACTGGAGCTTTTTTCTTTTTATGGCACTAGCACAGTTGATTTACCATCCTTACTTGACAGTAAAGAGGTCACCAGTTCGATTACAGTATTACCCATATTTGTGACGAAGCTAAAAGCAAATTTATAGGCTTTTTTATGAACGATTTTTGTAGATAGGGCAACCCTAGCGATTTTCTTAGTGTCCTATTTTGGATTCTTCGGAGGTAGATTCCAATGATGTCAGTGATCATAATTTCAACAATGGCTTGCGATTACCAGCCATTAAGGACTATGTTGACCGTACTCGCGCCATTTGACCTTTTCTTGTTACATTAGCATTAGTAAATCATTAAAGTAAGTAGTACTAGCCACCTCTAATTAACTTCGTAAAGTTCAATATATTTCTTTTCGATCATTACATTTTAGCTATTCGATGTCTAAACTAAAGTATCTGACTTCATTTTTTATTACTTTGGATAATTCAAATCTTAAATAATATTAATTGTGGAATTTAAAAGATTCAAAAGAAAAGGGGTAATCTTCAACAATAACAGTCACGGCATTGGTTTAGAGTTGAAATTAGTAAAAAAACTAAAGGTTTTTAGAATAGAAAGATCTATCAAAAAAGAAGACGAGACCTTCGATTTTTCTGTTTTTGATGGTCAAAAAATGATAGATGGCGCTATGAAAAATGAGATAGTCACTTTTTTAAAAGAAAAAGAATCAGAATATTCATTTTTTGAGGGAGAACTTAAAATATGGACTAAAATTAAGTAATCTCTATATTTCAATAATTTATTTTATCTACATTTCAGTATGATAAAAGTAAGCCGTTTAAAGATTTTTACTACTTCATATTGAATAAATGAAATGCACATCAAAAATAATTTAGCACTTTAAGAATCGGATTATAAAAAGCCTTGTGCTTCCCTCCCGTATCTTCTTAATTAGAAGTTATATTATTTCCGATCATGCACTTGGTTATAAAAATAACGATCGACTTTTGATGTGATTTTAATACAATGATGCACAAGCTATTCTCAGGAATAGTCTGCTTTAGAGGATTCGACGTATCTTTATTAAATAAAAAATAATAAGGCATGAACTACCTTTCTCTACTCATTGAAGATTTTATTGTTTCCGCAAATAATGAGAGAGCCATTTCACAAAAGGCGTATATGCGTGGTCAATTTGACTTTTTCGGCCTTAGCGCTCCAGAAAGAAAAACTCTTTCCAAACCCTACTTTATTAAAAGCAATCTGCCCGATAAAAAAGAAGTCGAAAGTATAATCAAGGCTTTATGGAATAAGCGTCAAAGGGAATACCAGTACTTTGCGCAAGAGCTTTTGCGAAAATACACGAAGCAATTTGAAAAAGATGACATTCACCTCATAGAATACATGGCGGCACAGCACCCCTGGTGGGACACCGTTGATTTTATTGCTGTAAACTTGATGGGGCCTTACTTCAAGAAGTTTCCTGAACAAATTGAGGTCTACACGAAAAAGTGGCTAGACTCAGAACATTTATGGCTTAAGCGATGTGCTATACTATTCCAACTTAAATACAAAGAAGACCTTAACCCTATTTTGTTATCCGAAATCATTTCAACGCTCACTCCTTCAAATGAGTTTTTTATAAACAAAGCGATTGGATGGATCTTACGAGAATACAGTCGTACATCTCCTGAGTGGGTTATAGATTATGCGACTAAGACAACCTTGAGTACCCTAAGTAAAAGAGAAGCATTGAGGCTAATTACCTAATTTATACCTCAAATAAATAGTTTACATCATCAAGTTGGCCCGTTAAGATTCATTAAGGCAAATGCCATTGCAAAGAAAACAAAAGCAATGAGCACGCGATTAATTTCATCTTTCCTAGTAGATTCCTCTTGAATACTATCTGTTTTCTTGGTAAGTAAGATCGTTAAATAACCTGGCAGGATAGCAAAAACCAAAACGGTTAAACTGATCATCAAAAGCAATGTCGCGTGAGGCCAGAGCATAAGCTTAAAAAGCAACCCAAGAATAAAAACGCCACCTGCCAAATGACCAGCTGCATACAATATGTTTTCTAGAAGACCTGAATCTGAGGCATTTCTGAAATTGGCTATAATGAGGCTAGGGATAAACAAAAAAGCAAAACAAAAACCTCCAGACAATATGCCAAAGGCTGCGCCAGGATAATGCATCACCTTAAAGATACTACCGAATATCAATAACGCACAAGACATCAAACCAAGAAACCGAACTGCTTTATCCATCTTTTTTTTGGGTTTAAGATACTAATTATTAGCTATACATGGAGAATAGCACCATTTGGCCAAGCGCTAAATTGATGCCTTTCTATTTCTTTTGCTCAAGCCCAAAATACAATCGTCATAGATCTTAAACCTTTTGTTTTATATTCTCCTTCTGTTATTCTGATCTAAAAGACCGATCCCCTACTGAATATAAGAATCATATATGCAATTGGAGGGATTCCCCCTGTTCTTTTGCCTAAACTCAAACTGGCAGACAGAGGTAATTCAGTTCAGGGAGAGAATAAAATTTTATCAAGAAAAAACAAACACCTGTAAAAACTATGTTTATCCCAATTAAGGTGAGGCAACTTCATCTTAATGCACTTACAAATGGAGTAAGAAGTGCCCCTAGAATCATAAAATAATAATAACTTCGCGAGCATTCTGCTTGTGGATTTATGGAAAAGTTAAAAAAGCGTTGGGGCATTGACTCCAACATTCAAATTGTTTTAATCATTATTGTTTTTTCAATCAATGGATCCTTTGCAACCTGGGCAGCGAAACCAATTACAGCTTTTATAGGATTGCAGCAAGAATCTATAAGCCCCTGGTTGTATTACCCTTTTAGAATCCTTTTAATCTTCCCGATTTACCAACTGACCTTGCCCCTTGTTGGTTTTCTTTTTGGGCAATTTAAATTCTTTTGGGATTTTGAAAAGAAGTTTCTTAGTAGAGTTGGTTTGGGGTTCCTTTTTAAGAATAGAAATTAAATCTATGCTCTTATTTATTTTCGTTGAATTACGGGACTCGTTACTTGATTTATACCGATTGAATTCATTTCAGTAAAATATTATCTTTATTGCTATATGAGTTTTGAGCTTGTCAATTACATCTGGATCGGTATTGCGATAGCCACTTTTTTAATATTGGTTGTCTTTAAAATTAGAGCGCCATACGGCAGGCACAGTAAGCTGACATGGGGGCCTGTTATCGCAAATAAATGGGGCTGGTTCCTTATGGAGTCTCCAGCCCTTCTATTGATGCCTATTATTGCACTTTACGGCTCCGCTCCAAAAACTAATCTCACCTATCTACTGGTTGGGATATGGGTTTATCACTATTTCTTCCGCACATTGATTTTTCCTTTTCGCCTCAAAACAAACCAAAAAAAAATGCCTGTCCTCATCGTTGGTAGCGCTGTCTTTTTTAATGGCGTCAATGGTATTCTGAATGGCTATTTTCTGGGCTATCTAAACCATTGTACTATAGAGTTCACTTCTATTCATTTTTATCTCGGCAGTACTTTATTTATCATAGGAATGCTCATTAATAGGTATTCTGACCGAAAACTCATCTCCCTACGTGAAAATCAAGAAGGTTACCAAATCCCAAGAGGTGGTCTCTTTGAAAAAGTCTCTTGCCCGAATCACCTTGGTGAAGTTGTTGAATGGATTGGATTTGCTATTCTCGCGTGGAATTTAGCCGCTGTAACCTTTGCTGTTTGGACCTTTTGCAATCTTGTTCCTCGTGCGCTAAATCACCATGCTTGGTACCATGAATATTTTGAAAAATATCCCGAAAACCGAAAGGCAATATTCCCCTACACACTATAGATTATGAAGCAAAAAGTTTTATTGACCGGGGCTAGCGGAGGTATTGGATTCGAAGTTTTAAAGCAATTTGTTTCTAATGGAAACATTAGTCTCACTGTAATACTGAGAGCTTCTAGGAAAAACAAAAAAATGATTCTACCCTTTATTCAAGAAGTAACAGTAGTGTTTGGGGACCTGTCAAAAACTCAGGATATCGCTCAGTTAGAAACTTCGTTTGATGCCGTCATACATCTTGCTGCATTAATTCCCCCTCAGGCCTATATTTCTAGTGATAGAACATACCAGGTAAATGTCCTGGGTACTCATGAGCTTATTAAACACCTCGAGAAAACAAGCCCAAAGGCTTTTTTTATGTTTAGCTCTTCCATTGCTATTTATGGTGATCGTCTAAAAACGCCACACATAATGGTTACCGACCCATTACATGAGGAGGATGAAGACTTTTATGTACAATCTAAAATAAAAGCTGAACGCGTTGTTCAAAAAAGCACCATGGATTGGACTATATATAGACTCACGGCCATATTGGGCGTTAACAACCATAAGATTACGGGGCTCATGTTTCACAACCCTCTTGATACATGCATGGAGATTGCTACACCTGAAGATGCCGCAAGAGCATTTGTAAATGGTATAAACCATCGACAAGCGCTGGCTCATAAGGTTTTTAATCTTGGTGGTGGTGAAAACTGTCGGACTAGTTATCGGTCTTTGTTAGAAAAGAACTTAGAAATCAATGGTTTGGGTAAGCTTGATTTCCCAAAAAAAAGCTTTGCTGAAAAAAACTTTCATTGTGGTTATATGATGGATAGTGATGTGCTTGAGGAGATCGTTCGTTTTCGTCGACATACACTCGAGGATTATTATCGCTTAAATGAAATTGCTGTTTCAAAAATTCAAAAGTTTTTTAGCGCTCTTTTAAAAAAACAAATCAAGTATTTCTTAGGGCGAATGTCTTTACCCTTAAAAGCCTATAGAGGTAAGGATACTGTTTTGATGGAGCGGTTTTTTGAGTAAACCCATCCATTTTCCTTACATTTGCAGATAAATAAAATACGTTCTAGACTGAACACCACTTATGACATTTGAAAATTTAAATCTGATTCCTGCTATTTTAAAAGCCTTAAAGGATCAAAACTATATAGAACCTACCTCTATTCAGGAAAAAGCAATCCCACTCGTGTTAAATCACGAAGATGTATTGGGTAGTGCCCAAACCGGAACAGGAAAAACGGCTGCATTCGCTATTCCAATCATTCAGCATATGGAAAAGGATGCCCACCAAAATACGGGAAGAAGAAAAGTATCAGCACTCGTGGTAACACCTACTCGAGAATTGGCCATTCAAATTGGCGAAAGCTTCACTGCCTATGGGAAATACACCCAAATTAACAATACCGTCATATTTGGTGGTGTAAAGCAAGGCTCACAAGTAGATGCTGTGAGACGTGGCGTTAATGTATTGGTCGCTACCCCCGGTCGTTTATTAGACCTTATGGAGCAAGGCCATATCACGCTGAGTGACGTTAAGTATTTCGTTTTAGATGAAGCAGATCGCATGTTAGACATGGGCTTTATTCATGACATTAAAAAAATAATTGCGAAGCTACCAAAGCAACGTCAATCCCTATTCTTTTCTGCTACGATGCCTCAAAACATTGTTGATTTATCTCGTCAAATATTGAGAGACCCAAAGAAGATTGCTGTAAATGCCGTTTCTTCAACCGCAGAGACTATTCAGCAACATCTTTATAAGACAAATAAATCAGACAAACCTGCGCTCTTATTGCATATATTGAAAGACCCTGAGATTAAGCAAGTGCTCCTTTTTTCAAGAACGAAGCATGGCGCAGATCGTATTGTTCGAAACCTCCGCAAAAAAGATATCAATAGTGCTGCTATTCATGGAGACAAGTCACAGAACCAACGCCAAAAGGCTTTAAAAGATTTTAAAGACGGCAAAGTCGGCGTTCTAGTAGCCACAGATATTGCAGCTCGTGGAATAGATATTGACAAGCTACGTCATGTCCTCAATTACGATATTCCAAACGAATCTGAAACCTATGTGCATCGTATCGGCCGATGTGGTCGTGCTGGAGAAGAAGGTGTTTCGATTTCCCTATGTGATGCCGAAGAGTTGGTATATGTGCGCGATATTGAAAAGTTGACCAAACAAAAGATAGACGTAGTTGAAGACCATCCTTTTCCGCAAACGGATCGTCCTATGAACAACGCTGAGAAGAAAGAGTTCGAGAAAGAAAAAACACGAAAAAAACAAGAGTTTTTTGCCAATCGAAACAAAAAACAAGGCGGTCAAAATAATGGATTCCGAAGAGGGAGACGTTAAGTCATAACTATTTATGATTCATAAGGTCGAACACACCAGAAATGATCAAGCACTTGACATAAGGCGTGTCTTTCAGGTCTCCTATAAAGTGGAAGCTGAATTATTAGGTGCGAGTAACTTCCCTCCTCTCTCTCGACCGATTGATGCCTTTGTAGGAAGTGCCAATGATTTTTGGGGATTCTACGAAGAACAAACTCTCGTTGCTGTCGTCGAGATTAAAAAAGAGAAGGAATCCATACATTTTCAGAGCCTTGTGGTAGCACCAGATTACTTTCGTAGGGGAATTGCAAGTCAATTGATCAATCACGTGCTTCAGGATTATCAAGTAAAGGCTTTTACTGTGGAAACAGGAAGGGACAACACGCCTGCAAGGAAGCTTTATGAGGGGCTTGGTTTTAAGCTTCTTAAAACCTATACCGCAGATGAAAACATCGTGAAAGTTCGATACCAAAAAAAAATGTAGTCTGATTCTGAATAGGCTTGCTTATATTTGAAGTGATGCGTCTAATCATTACTTTTTTATACATTACATTTCTCTGCTTTATACTCATAGGACAAAGCGCACCCTCGGAGCGAACTCTGAATGAGAACTGGCGCTTTAAATCCCAAGGTGACACAACATGGCTCAGAGCAACGGTTCCTGGATGTATTCATACTGATCTGCAAGACAATGGTATCATTGAAGACCCTTACTATAGATTAAATGAACGCAAGGTTCAATGGGTAGATAAGAAAGATTGGATTTATCAAAGTGTCTTTCAACTAAGTCCTGAAGAATTCCAACGGCAGCACCATGAGTTGCGATTTGAAGGCTTGGACACCTATGCCTCTATATACGTAAACGACAGCCTTGTCCTGCAAAGCAATAATATGCACCGTACCTACACCGTTAATGTCAAGGAGTATTTGTTCGAGGGTGACAATATTCTGCGCGTACTATTAGAGTCCCCCATCAAAAAAGGATTAGAGTTATACAATGCCTTAGACTATACCATTCCTGTATCCGCAAATGACCAAGCAGAAACAGGCGAAGTACCTGAAGGTAAACGGGTAAATGTTCATACTCGAAAAGCGGCTTATCATTACGGTTGGGACTGGGGACCACGTTTAGTTACCTCCGGAATATGGAGACCCGTTATCCTTGTCTCTTGGGATGATTTTAGGATTTCAGACTTTCACGTTGCGAACTCTATTAATGATTCAGAATCCTTACTTGCCACGGTGGAGGTGGAATCCGCGATTGATAATGCGCATATATTGCTAGAGATCAAAATCAACGACTCGGTTGTCACAACAGGGAAAACCCTTCTAAGAAAAGGGATACAGACCTTTACTACTCCAATTAAAGTGAGTAATCCCAAGTATTGGTGGCCTAACGGAATGGGGGAACAGGTTTTATATGATGTTAAAGTAAAACTAAAAAGAAAAGAGGTTGAAGTCATTGAAAATCAGTTAATTGGAATAAATAAAATAGAACTCATAGCGGATAGTGCTCTAAACCAACCCAATTTTTATTTCAAGGTCAACGGAATTCCCACTTTCGCCAAAGGAGTCAACTACATACCACAGGATATTTTCCTGCCCCGTGTCCAATCCAAGGATTACGAACGCATTCTGACCGCTGCAAAAGATGCCAATATGAATATGATTCGTGTATGGGGAGGAGGCGTGTACGAAGATGATCGTTTTTACGACTTATGTGATTCCCTCGGCCTCATGGTTTGGCAAGATTTCATGTTCGCTTGCGCAATGTACCCTGGAGATAATGCTTTTTTAGATAATGTGAGACAAGAAGCCATCGACAATATCAATCGCTTATCTAAGCACACCTGTATTGCGCTATGGTGTGGAAACAACGAAAACCTGGCCGCATGGAAACGCTGGGGTTGGGAAGAAACAGTTTCCGATGAACAATCTCCTGAAATAGCCAAGCGCATCTGGCATTCCTACGATACTCTTTTTCACCATGTCCTACCTGAAGTACTCAAAACACAAGCTATAAATTATTGGGCCTCCTCACCGAGCGCGGCAGAAGGAATCCCCGAAGAATACAGCATGGGAGACACGCACTATTGGGGTGTTTGGTGGGGAAAAGAACCTTTTGAAAATTTCAATACAAAAATCTCGAGTTTTATGAGCGAGTATGGCTTTCAGTCGTTTCCCGAGTATTCCAGCTTCAAGAAGTTTGCCAAAGACCAAGACAGAAGCATATATTCGGAGGTCATGAAATCTCACCAACGTTCAAGTATCGGAAATGCCACCATTGAAGAATATATGAAGCGATCATTCCGCGCACCTATTGGTTTTGAGGAGCTACTATACATGAGTCAACTACTGCAATCCGATGGTATTAGAACAGGCATAGAGGCTCATAGGCGCAATAAAAACAAGTGTATGGGGTCGTTGTATTGGCAGCTCAATGACTGCTGGCCTGGCGCCTCATGGTCTAGTATTGATTATTATGGGAAATGGAAGGCGCTACACTATCAAGTTAAAGAAGCTTTTGCACCCGTTATCATTAGCCATGAGTTTATCGATGGAGATCTACAAATCACCATAGTATCCGACCTGCGTAGCGACTTTGACGGTGAATTGGAAGTGGTGCTCTCCGAGTTTAAAGACATCCATAAGATAACGGATTGGAAACAAGAAATTCAAATCCAAGCAAATACCACGAAGCAAGTACTTATGATTTCTGCCGATCAACTACCAAAAGGGACAGACAGAAAATACACCTATCTTCAGATGTTTTTGCAGGACAAGGCAGGAATTGTTTCTAAAAAAAATGTTTACTTCCTGCCATTTAAGGACCTGCTTCTCCCCCGTCCTGAATTGGAGTTTACAGTGGTCAACGACAAAAGCAATTTACTTTATATCACAGTAACGACAAAAAACTTTGCCAAAGGTGTGCATGTAAGCTGCAATAGCACTAATAATTTTTCTGACAATTTCTTTGACCTACCAATCCATGGTACAAAAACCATTACACTGCCGCTTGATTATGGCACAGATATCGAAGCGCTCATTGAGTCAATTGAAATTAGAAGTCTTTGGAGTAGTATGCGCTAAAGATTAAACCAAAGAAAGTATCCAGATCAATGATTTAAAATCTGAGTCTGCAAAAGAGCCCCCCCCCTCATATTATCCTAATGAGATCTCAAAATCAGGAAAGATTATAAAAGGATATTTAGCAACGAGAAGAAAAGGAAGTCCAAATTAAAAAGACATAGGAGTAATCCTGATCACTCGGTATAACTTTTGTAAATTCAATCAAAAATAAAATTGATATGAACCGTATTTTCAGTTCCCTTTTCCTACTTGCCCTATCGT
>TARA_B110000093_G_scaffold23035_1_pt1 | contig 28160 bp, 26 predicted proteins | sample TARA_B110000093 | Tara Oceans TARA_B110000093 (sample SAMEA4397390) | marine metagenome | biome: Polar Biome; feature: [MIX] marine epipelagic wind mixed layer (ENVO:01000061); material: water (ENVO:00002006), including particulate matter (ENVO:01000060) such as... | depth 10-100 m | reverse complement strand
GCTAATTTGTTCATTTCTAAAATCTCAGGAGTAATTTTACCAGAGTTGAATCTAATAAATAATCTAGCTTTAGATTTTAATCTTTTTATAAACTTAACTTCAGGACCAGCTGCTCCTCTAGCTTCTCCATCTTCTTCAGTAACATCAACGTCTTGCTCAATACCAGTAATGTTCATGTACTCATATTCAGACAACTTAACCTTAACTTCTTGTTTCGCTGGTGTTTTTTTACTAGATCTTTTTTGAGCAATTGATAAAAAAGGAACAATAGCTACTAGTAATAATAATGTAATTTTTTTCATTTATATATTTTTTAATTAATTCAACTGTATACAACAACGTAAACTTACAAATATTTATTGTCCACCTAGAATAATTGGCAAATCTCCTTCTCCATTACCAATTACAACAACTTTAGCATTTGGTGATTTTGCAATCTCTTGAGTGGCTTCAATTCCTTTCCATTTTAAAAGTTGAGGAGTAATTGTTCTAGTGATAATTTTTTGAAATTCAGAAATACCTCTAGCTTCAATTTCTTTTCTTTCCGCCTCTTTTCTTGCCTTATCAATTTTAAACTCATATTCAAGAGACTCTTGCTCTTGCTTTAGTTTTTGTTCAATAGCAGTTTGAAGCGTTAAAGGAAGTGTAACATCTCTAATTAATATTGCATCTAACCTGATGTATTTGGCTTCAATATTCTCTCGAGTTAATTCGTAAATTTCATCTTCAATAGCTTCTCTTTTTGTAGAGTATAATTCTTCTGGAAGATAATTACCAATAACTTCTCTAGTTACTGATCTAATTTCAGGCTTAATTATACTTTCTAGAAAGTTCTTACCAATACCATCATGTAAAAAACCAATGCTATCAGCAACAGGTTGATATCTAAAAGATAAATCAATTTTAATAGAAAGACCATTCTTTGATAATACCTCCATCTTTTCAAAAGTATCTTTTAACCTAACATCATAAACATGCATTGTGTTCCATGGAGCTATTACATGAAACCCTTGTCCATACACCATTTCTTTATCTAATCCACCACCAAACTTCTTAAACAAAACACCATTTTCTCCTGGTTCAATAGTAACAAACATACTTGAGCCAAATAACACTACAAATATTAGACCAATGATTGCTAAAACCATTGTTTTGGGTAAGCCTTGATTTTCCATAATTTTATTTTTTTTATTAAATTTTACATTATTTATAAGTAAATAACTTTGCAAATATAAGATTAAGCTTTTTTAACTCCTAAATTTTTATAAGTAACTTAAAAAAATATTAGAGCTTTAAATTAAACCATTATACTTTCTTGTATACCATTCTAAGAAAATATAAGATAACAAGATAATTAACAATAATTTTATATCTATAAGATCAAGTTCATTATTTGAAATTTTTAATATTTTTTGATTTTTGGAAGATTTAACGTTGGATATTAGTAAGTCAATCTCATTAGGCCAAAATATATCTCCATTATTAGATTTAGAGAGATTATTTAACAAATCATAATCAGAAATTAAATTGAGCTCTTCAACTTTCATCGGTTTTACAGTAAATTCACCAACTTTAGATGGAGTATCAGAATCACTTACAATAACTTGAAATCTATAATTATCAGCTTCTAATTCCCCTATGTTTAAAGAATATCTATTCTCATATTTATCAAAATTATAATCAAATATTTCATTTTTAGAATTGAATAGTTTAAGTTTAATATTCTTTTGATTAAATAATTTGAAAGAGGAGTTATATAAATCAACATTTATTGTAATACTTTCATACTCAAAATATGATTTATTATAAATTAGCCTAAGCTTACTTTTATCATCATTAGTAACTAAATACTGAAAAATTTGATTAAAAAAGGTATTAAAAGAACTGTGAGAATTATTTAAATAATAATTACGCAATCGCCACTGCCAAAAACCTTCACCAAAAATAATTCCAATTCTATTATTTACACTTTCAAAAGAAATAATAGGGTTTAAAGAATTAATATCTCCAATCTTTTGATACAATAAAACCTGAGAAGGATTATTAACAAAATATGATCCAAATGGCAACTTGAGAGGAGGCATCAAGCTAATCATGTTTTTCACACTATCAGAAAGTTGAAAATCATCAAAATTTGTATTTAACAAAGGATAAACTTCATCAATAGATCCTTTACTTAAAAAATCAACTGATGAAAAAAATGTATTTAAATTATTAAAATCATTTGTACAAAAAAGCAAAAGAGGAATATTTGATTTATAAACATCTAATATTAACTTCTCATTAATACTATTAATTGAATGGAAAACAATTAGATTATAATCATAAAAATTTAAACTTAGATCATTAGTATTAGAAATTGTAAAATCATAATTTTTATTTGATGAAATAGTAGAAACAAAAGCTGCAACATCAGGATGAGGATTGTCATTAAAAATTAAAATCTTTGATTTAGAATCAATAACATCAATAAAAAAATCAGCATAGTTATTTATTATATTTTTTTCATCTGCTAATTCAGACAGACTAATTGAGTACTTATTAATACCAACTTTATTTGCTAAAAAGTCTTCTTCAATTTCATAATATTCGTTCTTTAAAATTGAAGTAAATAATTCAGTAAAAATAATTGAGTCGTTTTGAAGAATTTTTAATTTAAATTTCTTGTCTTTTGCTGAAGAAGATTTAATCCTAATTTTAACAGGAAAGTAATTGCCTAAAAAAGCCAATTCATTATGATTAATTTTATCAATACTAATATCTACTTGAGCTGAAGTATCTCCTAAAATTACTGAATATATAGGAAAATTAAATTTTTCAGAGTAAAGAGGATTTTTTCCTTTATTATAAATACCATCTGTTGCTATTACAACTGATGATAGATTTCTATTTGAGTATAAATCGTTAATACTGCTCAAAGCAAGATCAATATTTGTATAAAGACCTAAATTAGTATCAGCAAATCCTTTAGTTAATTTATCTGAAAAATTATAAATACTTATATCAAAATCTATCAACTCATTTTGAATTCTTTGAAAATCATCCTTTATATTAAAACTGACAGATTTTGAAGCATCTTGTAATAATATAATCTTTGGTTTCTCAATATTCTTAATTATAGTTTTAAAAATTGGAGATAATAACAAAAATAAAACAGAAGAGAGAAAAGAAAATCTTAAGAAAAATAAGAAAAATTTTATTGGAGATTTTAAATTATTATTTCCTTTATAAAAAAAGTAAGTAATTAAAAAACTAAGACAAATACATATTAAATTAAAATACCAAGGATAAGAATGATCAACTGACATTCTGTTTAGGTCAACATACCACCACAAACATTAATGACCTGACCAGTAACATATGAAGACATGTCAGAAGCTAGAAATAATGAAACATTTGCAACATCATTTGCGCTACCATTTCTTTTAAGTGGAATACTTTGAGCCCATTCATCAATTTTATCTTTTCCTAGCGCACTTGTCATTTCTGTTTCAATAAAGCCAGGAGCAATAGAATTACATCTTATATTTCTAGAGCCAAGCTCAAGAGCAGTAGATTTTGTAAATCCATTAATCGCAGCTTTTGAAGCAGAATAATTTGATTGTCCAGCGTTTCCTTTAACCCCAACAACAGAACTCATGTTAATAATTGACCCACTTCTTTGTTTAAGCATAGGTCTTAAGCAAGCTTTTGTAAGGTTAAATACAGAGTTGAGATTAACTTTCATTACAGCATTAAAATCATCTTCACTCATTCTCATAAGAAGATTATCTTTTGTAATACCAGCATTATTAACGAGCACATCAATTGAACCAAAATCATTCATTACTTTCTCTGCCAAAGAAGATGAATCTTCAAAATCTGATGCATCTGAAACATAGCCAACAGCCTTGACACCAAGAGCACTTAGTTCCTTTTCAAGACTAACAATATTATCATCTCTCTTTAAAGAGGTAAAAGCAATATTTGCTCCATGATTAGCAAATAATTTAGCTATTGCTCTCCCAATACCTCTAGATGCTCCAGTAATAATAGCAGTTTTGTTTTCAAGTAATTTCATAGTTATAATTAAAAAATAAATTTAATAAAAATTATGCACTCATTAATTTAGCCATTAAAGAGCCAATCTCTGCAGGAGATTCTGCAACAGATATACCACATTCTCTTAAAATTGCAATTTTTGCATCAGCAGTATCATCCTTACCACCAACAATAGCTCCTGCATGACCCATAGTTCTTCCAGCTGGAGCAGTTTTGCCAGCAATAAAACCTACCATTGGCTTATTTCCAAATTCCTTAACCCATTTAGCTGCATCAGCCTCAAGTTGACCACCAATTTCACCAATCATTATAATACCATCAGTTTCGTCATCATTCATTAAAAGTTTGACAGCCTCTTTAGTAGTAGTGCCAATAATTGGATCCCCTCCAATACCTATTGCTGTAGAAATACCCATACCAGCCTTTACAACTTGATCAGCTGCTTCATATGTAAGAGTACCAGATTTTGAAACAATTCCTATTCTACCTTTTTTGAAAACAAATCCAGGCATTATGCCACACTTAGCTTCTTCTGGAGTAATAATACCCGGGCAATTAGGCCCAATTAATGTACATTCTTTATCATTTATATAATCTTTTACTGTAATCATGTCTCTAGTAGGAATACCTTCAGTAATACAAATTATAACTTTTATACCAGCATCAGCTGCTTCCATAATAGCGTCAGCTGCAAAAGCTGGAGGAACAAAAATTAAACTAGTATCAGCATTAACTAAATTAACTGCTTCAGAAACAGTATTAAAAACAGGAAGATTTAAATGTTTTGAACCACCTTTTCCAGGTGTTACACCACCAACTAAATTTGTGCCATATTCAATCATTTGTGAAGAATGAAATGTCCCTTCTGTTCCAGTAAAACCTTGAACAATTACTTTTGAATATTTATTTACTAATACGCTCATTATCTTTTTTTTAATTTAAGACAGCAAAATTACTACAAAATGCATACTAACAAAGGATTTTAAATACTTTTGCATTATGAATCAACATTTAAATAATGATACAATTTGTGCGATATCTAGCGGTGGCGGCATGAGTGCAATTGCGTTAATAAGATTATCTGGAGATAAATCAATAAATATTCTAAATAAAATATTTAGCAAAAAAATTAGTTCTAATGAGTCCCATTCTGTTCATTTTGGAATTATTAAAGAAGATAATAATATTTTAGATGAAGTGGTCGTAACTGTTTTTGCTAAAAACAAATCATTTACTGGAGAGGAAACTGTTGAAATATCATGTCATGGATCAGAATATATTCAAAAGAAAATTTTAGAGCTATTAATAACACTAGGTGTGAGAATAGCTAATCCTGGAGAATTCACAATGAGAGCATTTCAAAATGGCAAACTTGATTTATCTCAAGCTGAATCTATTGCAGACTTAATAGAGTCAGATCATGAAGCATCACATAAAAATGCAATTAAGCAGTTAAGAGGAGGTTTCAAAGAAAAGCTAGAAAACTTAAGAAACAACTTAATTGACTTTGCATCACTTATTGAGCTTGAGCTTGATTTTTCTGAAGAAGATGTTGAATTTGCTAATAGAGATAAATTAAAAGAGCTATTATTAGAAATTAAATCTGAAATATCAAGTTTGATAAACTCATTTAAATTAGGTAATGTTATAAAAAATGGAATTCCTGTCGCAATAATTGGATCTCCAAATGTTGGTAAATCTACCCTACTTAATACACTATTAAATGAAGAAAAAGCAATTGTCTCAGATATTGCAGGAACAACTAGAGATGCTATAGAAGATGAACTAATTATTGAGGGTCAAAAATTTAGATTTATAGATACAGCAGGACTTAGATTTACAGATGATACAATAGAAAAAATTGGCATAAAAAAATCTATTCAAAAAGTTAATGAATCAAAAATTATTATCCATTTAATTGATGGAACTAAAAATATAAATGAACAAATTAAAAATATTGAAAATTTAAATTTTAATAATAATGAAATTGTAATAAGGATAATTAATAAAGAAGATATAACAGAACAAAACAATTTAGAAGATAACAACTACTTATGTATTTCAGCATTAAAAAAGACTGGTATTGATAAACTTAAAAATAAACTTATCTCCTTTTATAAATTACAAAAAACCTCTAACAATGATACTATAATTACAAATGTTAGACATTTTAACGAATTAAAAAACACTTTATTAGAAATTGATGCAATTATTGAAGGATTAAAAAATAATACAAGTAGTGATTTCTTAACGATTAATATTCGTCAAGCATTATTTCATCTTGGATCAATTACAGGCGAAATTAATACTGATGATTTATTAGCTAATATTTTTGGGAAGTTCTGTATCGGAAAGTAAACTGCTATACTACCCTTAATCAAAAATCTCTTTAACTAAATACTTTTTATTTAATAATTATTTAGTATTTATCTTTTATAAAACATAACCAACACTAAAATACAGTTCATTATAAAAAGTTGGAGACCAACCTAATTCAAAATTAATCATATTATCAGAAAGATATGATATGCCAAAATAAGTATTAAGTATATTACTTTGATTAGTGTTTTTTTCTGTCACTACAATTTCATCAAAATAACTGTAGTATTCAGAGCTACTTGAAACAGAAAAAGCAAAATAAGGAGCAACAAAAATTGAAAAGTCACCAATAACATTCTTCTTGAAATGACTAGATAATTGAATATAATTTGTCTTTTCGGTTAAATCAACTGTTCCTGTTCCAACAGAATCATATGTTGTTACAGAAGCAGAAGATCCTCTTGAAACGTATGATAAATTAAGCTGAGTATCCAACCATTTTGACGTCACAAAAGATTTTGAAAAGCCAAATCTAAGAGAATTCAAAGAGGTGCTATTTTCGTAATAGTTATTATATATATCATTAAAACTAGTATTTGTTAAACCAATATTTATAGTACTATATTGAGCATTTGAATAAAAACTACTTAATAGTAGTAAAGAAATTAGAATTTTTTTCATTTTTTTTTATCAATTATACAAATAATTATTAAGAATCTATAATTATTATAAACCACTAACTTAAATAAAGATTATTATAAAGAAAAAAAATTATATTTGAAAACTAATTAAAATAACTAAAATGAAAAACTTAAACAAAATCATATGCTTTCTTTCTATTTTGTTATTTGTTTCTTCATGTTCTGACAGAATAATTCTTCCTCAATACACAACAGTTGAAAAGGTTAATTCTTTAGAAAATGGAATGACAAAAAACAGAGTAGCAAATACAATGAGCGTAGACCCATTTGATGCATATCATGCTCTAGAAGATGGATGTGAGCTATATAGCTACAAATATGTTTTAAACGATCAAAAAATTGATCCAAAATTAAAAAACAGAAAAGAAGGTTTATCTGGAAACCAAGATCATTATACACAACCAAAAGATGTGTATGTTTATTTCGAAAATAATCAACTAGTTGATATTATTACGGATTTAGGTCTTAAATTCAAAACTGATTTAGAGGATTTTGGAAATCAACTTGAAAGTTCATGTGCAGGTCCAGTTTCTGGCTGTACTGATGTTTCTGCTCTTAATTATAATGATTCAGCTACAAAAGATGATGGAACTTGTGATTATTGCCCATGTGATTTTATTAAAAATCCTGATTATGACCCAATAAGAAATTGTGGTGAAAAGTGCATTCCAATTAATGGTGATGCTTCAAACTCAAATGGTTCAAATTCTCATAACTCTGGATCGGATGATGACTGTAGTATATGTGATCTAGTTAAAAATGCAGGCGCTAATACAACTATCAATGTTTCAACGGTTGCTCCATGGTCCTCAAACAATTCATCTTCTAACTCTAAAGCTATTAATTCTAAAGTTGCTAATTCAAAATCAAAAAGTGATAAAAAAAATGGTTTAGAAAAGAAAATTTCAAAACTTTCTGATGCACTAGAAAAATCAAAAGCAAAAGATGCTAAAAAAGGAAAGATTTCGAAGAAGACTAAAATTCTACAGAAAGCTGTAGATAAATTAACTAACAAATAAATTTACTACAATGAAAAATATTTTATACATAGCATTAATATTCGTTTTTTCTTCATGTGGTTCTTCTGACTCACTTGTAGTTAAACCTGAATTTACAACAACTGGTTCAATATATTCTTTAAATGTTGGAATGTCTGAATCAAGTGTCATAAACCAATTAGGTATATCTCCTTATGATATAACTTATAACTTATCCGAAAACACTAAAGTATTAGTTTGGAATTATAAGAGACCATATCATGAAATCAACAGAAAATCAAAAGGTGATAAATCATCCTTAAGTTCTGGTTCTAAAAGATATCAAGATGATCATAAATTGTATGCACACTTTACAAATGGAGTACTCGTTCGTTTTTATACAGATTCTGGCATGGACAATAGTAAAAAACTATTTAACTCAAAACATAATTTAGAAACAATTACTAAATAAGAGTTATTAATATTTATACTTTTTAAACTCCCACATTATTGTGGGAGTTTTTTTTTGTTGAAAATATAGAAATCCAATTCTTAAACAATAAAATAATCTAATTTTGTGATTCTAAAAAATTAAAAAATATGTTTGGATTATTTAAAAAAAAGACAGAAAAAGAAAAATTATTTATTCTTTATAAGAAAACTAAAGAAAAAGCTTTCATACTATCTAAGACGAATAGATCAGAGAGTGATAAACTTGAGAAAGAGGCAAATGACATTCTAGAAAGGATTGATAAATTAGAAGAGAAAAAATAATTATTTTATTTTATCTAAAATTTGTCTATAGTTATCTATAGCAACAAAATAATCAGGATCCTCTAATACATTAACATCACAAATTTTCTCTGCTCTTTTTATAAGTTTAACGCAATCAGCAGATAGGTGCCTAAGATGAATCATCTTTCCGTGTTTTTGATACTTTTCAGCAAGTTTATTTAAGCTTTCAATAGCTGATTGATCTACAACTCTAGAGTCAGCAAAATCAACAATAACTTCTTGAGGATCATTTCTAACATCAAATTTTGAATTAAATAATTCTATAGAACCAAAAAATAAGGGACCATAAATTTCATAATGCTTGATTCCATGAACATCTATGTGTTTACGTGCTCTAATCATCAGAGAGTTCTCCCAGGCAAATACTAAGGCAGAAATTATTACACCAGCAAAAACAGCAATAGCTAAATCAAATACCACAGTAAGTACAGTAACTAAAACAATTACTATAACATCTGATAAGGGCACTTTATTTAATATCTTAAATGTATTCCATGCGAAGGTTCCAATTACAACCATAAACATGACTCCTACAAGAGCTGCAATTGGAATCATCTCAATATAATCTGAGGCAAATAGCACAAAAACTAATAATGATAATGCAGCTGTAATACCCGAAAGTCTTCCCCTACCACCAGATTTGATATTTATTATTGATTGACCAATCATTGCACAACCACCCATTCCACCAAAAAAACCATTAAGAATATTTCCAGCTCCCTGAGCAATACATTCTTTATTACCATTTCCATGTGTATCGGTTAATTCATCAATTAAGTTTAAAGTCATTAATGATTCAATTAAACCAATAGCGGCTAAGATTAATGCATAAGGAGTAATAAAAGATAGTGTTTCTAAATTTAAAGATATAAGAGGGATATTAAAAACTGGTAGCCCTGCTTTAATACCATCTCCCCCTAAAGAAACTATAAAGGATTTTACAGTTTGTGTTTCAATATCTCCAAAAATTACTATTGAAGAGACAATAATAATTGCAGCAAGTGCTTCAGGAATTTTTTTAGTAATTTTTGGAAGAAAAAACATAATCATCATAGTTAAAAAAACTAGACCAAGCATACTGTATAACAACCCTCCCTCTAACCATTGCCCCTCGGATTTAAACATTCCTAATTGAGATGTAAAAATTACAATGGCCAAACCATTGACAAAGCCCATCATTACAGATTTAGGTATCATTCTAACAAACTTCCCCATCTTTAGTAAACCTGCTAGAGATTGGAAGATACCAGCTAAAATAAGTGTTGCAAAAAGAAACTGAACGCCTAACATAGCTCCTTCAGGACCCATTGCATTACCTTCACTAATTAAATTTACCATAACAACAGCTAATGCACCAGTAGCTCCGGATATCATTCCAGGACGACCTCCAAAGATTGCTGTAACAATTCCCATTATAAAAGCACCATATAAACCAATTATTGGTGAGATACCTGCTACAAAAGCAAAAGCAACTGCCTCGGGAACTAAAGCTAATGCTACAGTTACTCCAGAGAGTAAATCATCTTTTATTGAGCCTTGTGTTGATTTAATAAATTTAAAATACTGTTTCATAAAATGATATAATTTAAAGTCAGCAAACATAGCTAATGGATACACTGAATATTTCAAAATGCATAATATTTATGAACATTATTCACTAGAAAAAAAATGAAAGTAATTTATATTTTAAATAAAATTTAGTCTCTATTATTTTAAAAGATTTTAACTTTAAAAAATATTTTCTTTAATTAATATACAAATGAAAAGACCTTGGAATATAATTGACTCCCCTATCTATAGTTTGGCAACCTATAATGAAGAAGGATTTAATATGAATATCTGTACATATGTAACAGTAATTAGTTTAAAACCAAAGATTTATTGCCTAGCAATTGACCCAAAAACACATACATTCACAAATATTAGAAAAGAAAATAAATTTGTATTACAACTTCTGAATATTGATAATCTTTCCATAATTAGAAGCTTAGGCAAAAAATCTGGAAAAAATTACGACAAAGAAAAATACTTAAAAAAGAAAGATCTGATTACTAAATGGAATAATTATGAAGTTTTAAAAAACACAAATGCTATTGTAGAGTTAAAATATAAAGAACATTATAAAAATATTGGAGATCACGATCTTTTTACTTTTGATATTGGAAAATTTAAAACATATAACGAAAAAGATATCTTGACATTTCAAGATCTAATAAATAATAAAATCATCTTATAAAATGGAAAAACAAATTAGAGTATGCCTTATTTTAATAGTAATATCATTACTATTCTCATGTACAAAAAATACATTAGAGATAAATGAAAATAGTAATATAAAAACAATAACATCTCCAGGAATGTATTTTAGCCCAGATACTCTTATAGCTAGTCTTGGAGACACAATAACTTTTTCAATGACTCCAACTCATAATGCTATCGAAGTAAGTGAAGAAACATATACAAATAATGATACGCAATCAAATAATGGCTTTTCAATAAATTATGGTGAGACTAAAAATATTATTTTAGATCAAGCAAAAGTATACTACTATGTTTGCCAACCTCATATTCAATTCAACATGAAAGGAATAATAATTGTACTAGAATAAACTATTCTTTTTTATTAAAAATAAAAAATAACTCTTTATTGTTTCTAGATTTGATAGAGTTATAACATTTCTCTATTGTATTTATAGAGAATAATTTACTAAAGCACTCTATATACTCCTCTTTAGAGCCTCCAAAAGGCGGGTGATCACTAAACATAGGGACACTAAAAAAAAGCCCTACCAATTTACCATTTTCTTTTAAAAGGCTTGAAATTTGTTTAGCATAATTATTTCTCAGCTTTGGATCTATTGCACAAAAGAATGTTTGCTCTAATATTAAATCATATTGCCCACTAATATTAAAAAAGTCATCACAAACTGCATTAAATATAGGAAAGTCAGGAATTCTTTTTATAAGATTAGAAATAGCTATTTGAGAGTAATCAACTATAAAAACATTTTTAAATCCTTTATTAAATAAGTATTCCGCCTCATATGCGTTCCCGCAACCAGGAATTAGGATCTTAATATTAAGATCTGTTATTTGATCAATATATTCTTTTAGTGGAGGCGAAACAAAACCAATATCCCAACCAGTTTCTTTAGTATCATATCTTGAATTCCAATTTTTTTTATTTAATTCCATTATTTACTTTAGAAAATTATTTTTAAAATCTGTTAAAATTATTTTGACATTATTTTTTTTACTTAATTTTTTAATTTTTATCTTATCTAAATCAGAAGTCATCTCATTTGTCCAACAATGTAAGGGATAATTAGGGAATTTCTTGGAATAAAACAAAACACTTGAATAAGGCATGGAAATGGCATTAGGTTTATACTTACGCAAATCATCTCTTATGTTTAAAATATTAAAGACACTCTTAAAAACATGAAAACTAGGAAGCCAGTAACTAATAAAAAAACCTTTTAATTTAAAAGCACTTAATAAATTGATATTTTTAGATTCAATTATAATATTTGATTTAACATCAAATTCCAAAGCAATTTTATCTAAAGTAAAAATAGCTGATTCTACATTTAATGAATTAAGGTTTTTAAAATCAATCCAAAATTTTATTAAATGAAGATTTTCAATTTCATTTAAAAAGGTAACTAAGTCAATATCATTAGTTACACCATGATGACGTACATCAAATATATTTTTATCATTATTAAAAAAAACATCTATCTCATAGCCAATAAATTCCTCTTTAAGATCATTAACTTTCTGGGGATCTAAAATTCTATGAGCCCATAATTTATTAGAATTATCATAAAAAACGTCACTAGAAACATCAAGTATATTTAATTGATAGAAGATAAAATAAAAAACCAAAAGAAGTGGAAATAAAATATATTTCAATTTCATTTTACAATCAAATTATTATTATTCATAGTATTAGAATATACCTGTTTTATAGCTTTTAGTTTATTTTTTGAAATATTGTTTATTGGAACTGAATCCTTAAGTTTCCAGCTAGAATAATTATTATAAATGGTATCAATATTGTTTATAATACCATTTTCTGTAATCAAACAATATCTCTTGTTATTATAATGAATTGCCCATCCATCTTTATTAAAAACAGATTCTCCAAAAGCAAAAAAATCATCTTCATAATTTAACAAATCTAAGAGAGTAGGCATAATATCAATTTGTTGTGTTATAGTTGAATCTACCCCTTTAATATTTAGTGCTGGAGCATAAAACAGCATAGGAATAGAATATCTCCCTACCCTGTTCTTGTATTTTGAATCTGCAGATTTTGGTGAAGTATGATCAGCTGTAATAACAAATATTGTATTAGAAAACCATTTTTCATTCTTAATAGAATTGAAAAAAGTTTTTAGTGAAAAGTCTGAATATTGAATTAGTTTATGAATTTCTAATTTTCCAGCTTTAAAATTATTTAAATACTTTTTAGGTAGACTATACGGAGGATGTGCTGAAAGAGAAAAGAATGTAGAAAAAAATGGTTTTGTTTCAGCACTTAATTTATTAGCAAAGAACTTAAAAAATGGCTCATCATATATCCCCCAGCTGCCATCATAGTCTTGGTTATTGTTATACTCTTCTAATCCATAATATTTCTTAAAACCTGCTTTTTTACAGTATCCATAGAAACCCATAGTGCCTTTTGTTCCACCATGAAAGAAAGAAGTAGAATATCCCTTCTTATTTAATAATGAAGCCATACTATTAAAATTATTTTGGGAATATGAAGAAGTAATAAAAGGAGTATTTGAAAGTGTTGGAATAGATGCCGTAATTGCTGGAAGTGCCTCAATAGAGCGTAAGCCATTAGCAAAAGCGTTGTTAAATACTAATGAATGATTAGACAAGCTATCAAGAAAAGGTGTTAAGCCCGTATCATTATAATAGCCCACAAATTCTTTAGATAAGCTTTCCATAATAATTATGACAACATTTTTTTTATCCATTAAATTATTTGCAGACAAATGTTTTGGATTGTAAATAGCATTTAGCTCCTTATCATTAAAATAAGTATACTTTTTTAATTTGCTATCACTAAAAGAATGAAGAAAACAAAAAGGAGTATTTAAAATCAAACTAGAAAAAGCAGGCTTAGAAATTTCTCCAGCATTTATTATTTTTAATGGTTTTAGTTGTGTTCCTCCCCTGGCTCCAAGCACAAAAATGAGTGAAGAGAAAACAAAAACTAAAGAAGATTTAAATATTGAATTAAAATTTAATTTAATTTTTGAAGGCTTAATATCTTTTATTTTAAAGAGAAAATAAACTTGAATTGCTGTAACTATAAGAATAGGCCAATGCTCAACAGTGTATGAAGGAAGAGTTTGTAAAAAATCATTTCCCAGAAACATTAAATCAATAAAATCATTTGTAATTCTTTTCTGATTAAATTGGAAAAACTCTATGTCAATATTGTTTATTACTATAAAGGGAATATTGCACAACATAAAAACAAAATCAATTAATTTTTTATACCATAACTTAAAATATAAGTTAGTTGGGAAAAGCATTAATACAAATACTAAAACATTGATATATAGTAGAATAGATAGATCAAAACGAATTGATTCAAATAATATTAAAAATATTGAGGAGGCAGAATAAAAGTTTTCATTCTCTAAAAAAAGTGAAGAATTATTTATAAAAAAACATACCCTACTTAGAAAATATATAAATAGTAAAACTAGAATTCTTTTTATATAATTTACAAGCTTAATCATATTATGCTATCTAGAGATTCTTTTATAAATTTTAATTAAAATCATTAAGATAACAGCAAGCAGAATTAGACCTAAGGTTGCAAAAATCCATGAGATAGTTGTTCTTAAAACAGCCAGAAATATTATTGAGAAAAGAAAAATAGTTGCTACTTCGTTCCATATTCGAAGAGAAGTACTTTTGAATTTAATTTTCCCTTCTTTCATTTGATTAAAAATAATCTGACATGAATAGGTATATAGTAAAAGAAAAAAAACAAAACACAGTTTCACTTTCATCCATTGACTATCTAGTAAGGCAGTATTTAAGTAAATCATACTTAAACCAAAAATTGTTGTTAAAACAGCAGAAGGCCAAGTAATAATATATAGTAGCCTTTTAGTCATTAAAGTAAATTGAGTCTCTAAAACTGTTCTTTCTACTTTAGGTTTTTTTTCACTTTCTTTAAAATAAATAAATAATCTAACAAGATAAAATAAACCTGCAAACCAGCAAACCATAAAAATAAGGTGTAGAGATTTAAAATATAGATAGCTCATTAGTATTGTTTTGACCATTTAGAAATAACTTCTGCCCATTCATCATTATCATTTAGGCAAGGGATATAATGAAATTCTTCTCCACCTGCTTCCATAAACTCTTCTTTAGCTTCCATAGCTATCTCCTCAAGAGTCTCTAAACAATCAGTAACAAAAGCTGGTGTAATAACAACCACCTTTTTAATACCTTCTTTTGCTAACCTTTCAAGCTCTGAATCAGTATACGGTTTAAGCCATGGCTCATTAGCTAAACGAGACTGGAAAGCATTACTGTAAGTACCTTCCTTTAGCCCAAGACCCTTAACAATATCTTTTGTAGTCTCAAAAACTTGATGTCTATAGCATGTAGTATGAGCAACAGAACCTTTATTGCAACAGTTGTTTCCTTGACAATGAAAATTAGTAGGATCAGAAATTTTTAAATGACTCTCAGGTAGTCCATGATAAGAAAAAAGCATATAATCATAATCAATTCCCTTGAGGTGATGTTTTACATTATTAATCATTGCTTGTTTGTACAATGGGTCGTTATAAAATGCTGGAATAACATTAGTTGATATGTGACTAAAATGCTTAGATATATCCTGCTCAACCTTTACAACAACAGATTCATATGAGGACATAGCATAATGAGGATATAAAGGAAGAACAGTAATTTCATCTACACCTTGATCATGAAGCTCTTGAATACCTTTTTTAATAGACATAGAGCCATATCTCATTGCAAGTGCTGAGGGCATGTCAACAAGGTTCTTGACCTTATCAAAAAGCCTTTGAGATAGAACAATAAGAGGTGACCCTTCATCCCACCAGATTTTTTTATATGCAGCAGCAGATTTTTTAGGTCTAAAGTTTAAGATGATACCTTTTACAAGAAAAAGACGAAAAAGATAACTCTTACCTATTACTCTTTCATCCATAAGAAATTCCGCTAAATATTTTTTAACATCTTTTACATCTGTACTATCTGGTGAGCCTAAATTTATTAGTAGTAATCCTTTCATTTTTAAATAGTTTTTGAATATGTACCAACACCTTGATTTACTAAAGGATCAAATTTCATAGCAATATTTCTTATTACTAACCTTCCAAGGGTGTTAACCATAATTCTGTTGTTACTAAAAGTCATTAAATCGTCGTCAATAAAATCTTGAAATTTATCCATTGAAAAATCTACTGCATTGTAAACTTCAGCCATATTAATTTCAAAATCATTAGCAACAGAATTGAAATCAATAAAATAATTACACATGACTGAATTAATAACAGCACGGATAATTTTCTCATCTTTACTCATAGAATAGCCTCTTATTACAGCTAAACCTTCTTTCTTTATTCTATTAACATATTTAGCAGCATTCTTTTCATTCTGACTATATGCTGAATGTAATTGACTAATAGAAGAAGCTCCAAATCCATAGACCTGACCTGTTGTCAATCTAGTGCAATAACCCTGGAAATTTCTATGTAGGGTTTTATTTTTCAGGGCAATAGCTAATTCATCATGTGGTAAGGCAAAATGGTCCATTCCAATAGCAATGTATCCAGCACCAATTAATTTATCATATGCATTTTGATACATAATTGCTTTTTCTGAAGGCAGAGGGAAACCTATTTTTTCTAATGTTTTTTGTCTAGGTATTACAGATGGAACATGGGCGTAAGAGAAAGTAACAATTCTATCTGTCCCAAGTTTTATAGCTCTATCAACAGTTTTATTAAAACTCTCCACTGTTTGCAGTGGCAAACCATAAACTAAATCAATATTTGTTCCTGTAAACCCTTCCTTTCTAATTTTGGCAACTATATCTTCTAAAGGAAGTTTTGAAGGCTCTCTATTAATTGCATCTAGAACATTTTTTTCAAAATCCTGAACACCTACACTAATTCTATTAAAACCATATTCCTTAAGAAGTTCAATATGCTTAAACTCAAAATACGCTGGGCTACATTCTATTGCCATTTCATATTCTTTATCAAAAGTGAAATTTGATTTAATGCAATCAGTAATTTGCTTTATATACTTATAATCAATAGCATTTGGTGTTCCACCACCCCAATGAACTTGAGTTAAAATTCTTGAGCTATCAATATCACTAGCAACAAGCTCTATCTCCATTATTATTGCTTCAACATAACTTTCAAGGAAAGGCTTTGTATATCCTGTTTGAGTAGTGCAGCCACAAAAATGACATAGCTGGGGACAAAAAGGGATATGTATATAAATTGATATACTGGAGGGTTTTTCTGCATTAGAAATTATAACACTATTTTTCAAGTCTATATTAGTAAACTTATCTGTGAAAAATGTTGCTGGAGGATAAGATGTATATCTTGGTCCAGAGGTATTATATTTCTTTAAAAAATCCGAATCTACTTTCATATTAATTTCTTTTCCAATTAGTATCTTTTATCCAATCAACAACAAATTTTGCTTTTTTATGATCAATATCAGGAAGAAAACCGTGACCTAAATTTATAATCCAATCTTGATTTTCTTGACCAAAAGGAATCAATTTCTCTAACTCCTTTTCAATCACACTATAATCTGAATATAGTAGCCTAGGATCTATATTTCCTTGGACACCTACTTCCTTGTCAACAAGCTTTCTAGCATGATAAAGGTTTGCTTGCCAATCAACACTAACAAAATCACATATATCTTTATTGATATACTTTAAACCATTACCAAAATTCTTTGGAAAAAATATGGTAGGAATACCCATATCTCTAACACTATTTAAAATCTTTTTTGATAAAGGAAGAAAGATTTCGTTATATAAATCTTCTGGAATTAGGCCCCCGTAAGTTTCAAAAAGCTGAAAACATTCAATACCATGTTTAACTTGATTTCTAGCATATTCAATAGATGTTTCAACAAGAGCATCAAGGATTTTCATGCTTTCTTTGGGATTAGAATACAAAAATTTAATTGCATCATTAAATGTTACATCTCTTACATGACCTCTAAACATAAAACAAAAGGTAGTCAAAGGGCCGCCACAAAATCCTATTAGTGGAGTATCATTTTTTCTAACAGATAAAACTTTTTCAATATTTTTATAAACGTGATCAAGCTTTGCTAAATCCTTTACAAGAGCTTGAGAGGGTTTATCATATTTTGTAAGAGGGTTATCAAAAAGAGGTCCTTTAGCTGTGAATTCTAATCCCATCCCCAAGGCCTCTGGAACAATTAAAATATCTGAGAATAAAATTGCAGCGTCAACCCCTAAATCATCAATAGGAAGTAATGTAACTTTAGCTGCTAAATCAGGGTCTTTCATCATCTGAGAGAAAGTATAATTTTTTTTAATCTCTTGATAAGAAGGTAAAATCCTTCCTGCTTGTCTCATAAACCAAACCGGAGGTCTAGAAGTGTGTTTATTATTTAAAGTATCTAAGAAAATAGAATTCATTTTTTTAACTTTTCAAGTGCTATTTTATTAGCATTAATAAATTTATTTATATCATTATCATCTAAGGATGAAGAGAAGAACAAACATTCGTAAGGTGAAGGAGGAAGATAAATTCCTTGTTCTAACATAATCTGAAAGTAGTCAGCAAACTTTTCTGTGTCACATTTTATAGCGTCCTCATAGTTATTGATTCCATCTAAATCGGTAAAGAAAAGAGTAAGCATTGAGCCATTTCTATTTACTATGGCATTTGTATTGGTCTCTTTAATATTATTAAGTAAGCCTTGATGAATTTTACTTGATATATACTCAAGGTTTGCATAAAAATTATAATCAAGTTTATTTAAGACAGTAAGCCCCGCTGACATAGCCAGTGGATTTCCTGAAAGTGTTCCAGCCTGATAAACAGGACCATTTGGAGCTAAAAAATCCATTATCTCCTTTTTTCCACCATAAGCTCCAACTGGCAGACCACCACCAATAATTTTACCTAAAGTTGTTAAATCTGCTTTAACATTATAGTATTCTTGAGCGCCTCCAGGAGCGAGTCGAAAACCTGTCATGACTTCATCAAATATTAGTACACAATTATATTTATCCGATAAATCCCTAAGTCCTTGTAAAAAAGTTTTATTGGGAAGTACAAGACCCATATTTCCTGCTACAGGCTCAACAATAATTGCCGCTACACCATCTATTTTCTCTTTTAGTAATTTCTCTACAGAATCTAAATCATTATATTCCGCTATCAATGTATCTTTAGCAGTATTTTTTGTTACTCCAGGGCTATCCGGCAGACCCAATGTAAGAGCTCCAGAACCTGCTTTAATTAAAAAGCTATCGCCATGGCCATGATAATTTCCTGAGAATTTAATAATTGCTTCCTTCTTTGTAAAACCCCTTGCCAGTCTAATGGCACTCATCGTTGCTTCCGTTCCAGAGTTAACCATCCTTACTTTTTCAACAGAAGGAATCATACTTATGATCTTTTGAGCCATTAGAGTCTCCAATCTTGTAGGAGCACCATAGCTAGTACCATTTGCTGCAGTAGTATTAATGGCATCTAAAACATCATCATGAGCATGGCCAAGAATCATTGGGCCCCATGAAGAAACAAAATCAATATATTCGTTTCCATCGATATCAAAAATCTTACTTCCTTTAGCTTTAGAAATAAAAATAGGGGAACAATGAACACTTTTAAAAGCTCTAACGGGGGAATTAACTCCACCGGGAATTACTTCTTGTGCTAACTTAAATTCATTAATACTATTATCTAATTTCATTTATTTTTTATTTAAAAAATCTGCTATCTCTAGAGCATAATAAGTAATAATAATATCTGCTCCTGCCCTTTTTATAGAGGTGATTATTTCCATTGCAGCACTCATTTGGTCTATCCATTTTTTTTCAGAAGCAGCTTTTACCATGGCATATTCCCCGCTAACACTATATGCAACAACTGGAACATGAGAATATTGTTTTACCCTATAGATAATATCTAAATAGCTTAAAGCAGGTTTTACCATTATCATATCTGCTCCTTCATTTAAATCTTCTTGTATTTCTCTTATAGCCTCACTAGAGTTGGCGGTATCCATTTGGTAAGTTTTTCTATCAAAAAACTTAGGGCTACTCTGGGCAGCATCTCTAAAAGGACCATAAAAAGCAGAAGAATATTTTACTGCGTATGAAAGAATAGGTATTTTTAAAAAGCCTGCATTATCTAAAGCTTCTCTTATTGCTGCTACCCTACCATCCATCATATCAGAGGGAGCAATAATATCTGCACCAGCTTGAGCCAGTGAAACGGCTTGTTTAGCTAATGTTATTAAAGTTAAATCATTATCAACATCACCATCAACAATTGTACCACAATGTCCGTGGGTAGTATATTCGCAATTACACACATCTGCAATCACTAGAATATCTAAATTTTCTTTTCTAATCTCTAGTATTGCCTTTTGAACAATACTACTTTGGGAGCAAGCAAGATGACCTTCTTCATCTTTAACTTTTGGAATACCAAATAATAGTATACTCTTTATTCCTTTTGATATAGCTCTTTTACATTCAAGCAAAAGATTATCAATTGAAAGTTGATATTGTGAAGGCATAGAAGGGATTTCATTTTTTATATTCTTGCCCTCACATACAAATAATGGATAAATAAGATCATTTGTAGAAAGCTGTGTTTCCCTTACTAAATCCCTTAGTAAAGGATTATATCTTAGTCTTCTTAATCTTGTTTTAGGATAGCTCATATGTTAATTATATCTAGATTAAAATAATTAATAATTTCTTTAGATAAAGATTCAAAACTCTGATTTTTTGATGTTATTATTGGATTAAACCCCTTACTTTTAATATAATTTGTAGTAGTCTTTCCAATAGAAACAATATTTGTTTTTGATATATCATAAAATTTTTCAAAACCTTCAAAGGATGAAGGACTTGAAAATATTGATATAGAATTCATATTTTCAATTAAACTATTTAAATCATTATTTAAGTTTTCTTGAATAAGAGTTGAATAGGAATTTACTCTCTCTACATTACAAATATTTTTTAAATTATTGTATAGTAAATCACTAGCAAGATTTCCTTGAACTAAGAGAACTTTCTTATTTTTTAAGAGATCTATTTTTAAGAGTTCTTTAGAGAGATCTTTTGAATAATTAGAAGTAGAAATAAATGAAGGAACAACTCCAAACTCTCTAATTTTTTTTGCTGTTTTTTCTCCCAGACATATAGTAGAGATTTTCTTTTCATATTGAACCTTTATAAATGGAGCATTAAAAAATGAATCTACACCATTCTTGCTAGTAAAAACATAAAAGTCATACTGATCAAGAGAAAAAGGTCTTAGTTCTTGATGAAAAATTTCAATCATTGGATAATGATGCAAAACAAAGCCGCTATCTATAAGAGAATTAAAAGATGAAGTATCGCCACTATTTGTAAGTATAATATCTCTAACTTTCATAGCTTAAATATTAGATTTTTTAAGCTCTTCAATAATGCTATCTGCACCTTTTAATAAGATCGTGTCTGCAATATTCTCTCCAAGGATATGTACTTGGTTTAAATCAACAGTTTTTTGTTCTCTAAAACTTTGTTTTCCATCCAATGAATTAACAAGGGCATCAATAGTAATACTTGAGCCAGTTATTTCTGCATGAGAAGCAAAAGGAACCTGACAGCCTCCCCCAAGTTTTCTTAAAAAGTCACGCTCAGTATTTACGCATACTTGAGTGGACTCATCATTTATTTTAGATACAATATCTTTTGTTATAGGATCATCAGATCTAACTTCAACAGCTATAGCTCCCTGACCTGGGGCTGTAAGCATAAGATCAGTATCAAAGTAATCAGTAATATACTTTTGAAGGCCTAATCTTTTTACTCCCGCTGCAGCCATAACAATAGCATCATAATCCCCCTGTAACATTTTATTTATTCTCGTATCAACATTACCTCTTATTTCCTTGATATTAAGAGATGGATTATATTTTAAGAGCTGAGTTTTTCTTCTTAATGATGATGTACCAATTATATCACTAGATGAAAATTCACTTAAAGCTTTATGGTTGCTACTTATAAAAACATCTCTATGATCTTCTCTTTTAAGGATAGCGCCAATATTACTTTGAAAGGGGAGCTCTGTTGGCAGGTCTTTTAGACTATGAACAGCTAAATCTATATCACCAGCATATAATTGATCTTGGATTTCTTTAGTAAAAAAACCTTTATCTAATAAAGAGGTAAGAGATTTCTCTATTAGCTGATCTCCTTTTGTTTTAATAATTTTTATAGAAATATCTTTTTTTGGAAAAAAACTTAAAAGCTCCTCTTTAACAAGATTAGCTTGGTATAAGGCTAACTTACTTCCTCTAGTTCCAATAACAAGACTATCTTTCATCGGTAAATATCTTGTTTATAACCTCTAAAACTTCTTCATCTCTACCGTTGTCACTAACATTTTTAATTTTCTTGATAAGATTACTTAAAAATTTCTTTTTTATTCTTGTGTGTTGGTCAGAGAAATTTTTACAATCTTTTAAAGGCAGGGAACAACATTTACATCTCTCTAAATCAGAATTTAATAGAGAATTAAACTGATCATTTAAAGACAGAATAGAGGGACGAAGCTGCCTTGAAGTTGTCCAATCATCAAATTCTAATAAGAAAAAATCAATAAACTCTTCTGCCTTAGAAATTTGTGATTTTCTTTTATTATAATTTTCATTAACCAAATCTTTTAGGCCATCAATATTAATGAGCTCTACTCCTTTTATTTCAGAGATAGCGCTAGGTAAATTCCTTGGCACACACAAATCAACAAGTAAAAGAGGCTTATAATTTCTTTGCTCCATAGTCTGCTGAACAGAAGAGAAACTAAGAAGCTCTACTTTAGCAGAAGTTGAGAATATAGCTACATCAAAGTCATTTAAGTGAGAATTTAAATCCGAAAAATCTTTTATTTCCAGAGAATACTCACCAGCAATTTCTTTTGCTTTTTCAATACTTCTATTGGTGATAGCAAGATTCTTTATTTCCTTTTTTTGTAGATGCTGAATAGTTAAAATTGAGGTCTCTCCAGCCCCAACTGCTAGAACACTAGATTTTTTAAGGTCAAAAAGTCTAGAAATTTTCTCTACAGCAGCATAACTAACGGAAACAGCTCCTTTATCTATCAAGGTATTTGTTCTAATATATTTACCTGCTTCAAAGGATTTCTGAACCATTCTACTAATAATAGGCCCAAGCATATCATTTGCTTTGGCGAAAGAAAAGGCTTCTTTAATTTGTTCCACAATTTGATATTCGCCTACAATCATGGATTCAAGACCTGAAACAAGTCTGAAAAGATGTTTAGAAACATCTATACCTGTTTTTTTATTTATGAATGGAGAAAGACTTTCAAAAAATGATTTATAATCTACAAGAGCCTTTAAAATACCGTGCATAATTTTACTTTCCTGGCCAATATGATTTTCATATTCAAAGTAAATTTCTGTTCTATTGCATGTAGAGAGTATCATTAACCCTTCAACATCATAGTTATTTCTTAAAATTTGGTGGAATTCTAATTTTTGTGAATCAGAGAAATCAAACCTTTCTCTAACTTCTACGGGGGCATGCTTATAATTTATACTAATCAGACCTATCATCTAGTGTTTAATTTAAAACATAGCAAATTTACCTTTGAATTCTGAACCAATTCTGAAGATAAACTTCTAAAAGCCTGGAAGGAACTAATTAATAATTATTCTAAATAGGTGATTGAGAATAAATGGTTAAAAAAAGTTTTTACTAGTGAAATTTACTTAGACTTTAGAAACTTCTTTATTTTATCTACCATAGCAAAAAATATTGCTAAAAGAAGGCCTGCAATAAATAGCTTGTTATCAGCCATTTCATTCTTTAACAAAAAACCATATACAAGGGTAATTAGCATGTCAAAGGCAATCATACCAAAGCCTATACCCATGGTCATCTTAGGGTTTTTTTTGGCCAGCAATAAAACTAAATCGTTTAAGGGAATTAATAATGTAACCAATAATGCCCCTACTACAAAACTTACCATCTTCAATTATCTATTTACACAATTATTTAAAGCTATAATGAAACTTTAATTTCGCGGCAAATATATTATGATAATTATAATTCTTGAAATAAAAACTATTAAGAATTTGATGCTTTATTAACAATTAAAAAAAGGGGTTAAAATACTGTTAGAGAGGTAGTTTCAAACCTAGACGCATCCATCTTCCTGGCTGGGGCACATTACCATAATCAACATAATTATTATCTGAAATATTATTTATTTCTGCAAAAATTGTTTTCTTGGCAAATGTGTGTGAGATCCTTGCTGAGAAAAGCCAAAAGCTAGCATAATCAATTTCTTCTTGAGAAACAAAGTCTATATAAGACCCTTCCCTATCTTGCATATTAGCGCGCCAATTTATTACTGTTCTGTTACCTATTCTCTGGGTAGTACTTAATGACAATTTCTCTCTTATATTATCTAAAACATAAGCAGATTGAAATCCAATACTGGAGGAGTCTAAATCATTAAAGCTGTAGTTAAGAGATAATCTGCTAAAAGGAAATTTTGGGCCAAGAATTTTGTTTAATTTAATATTTGAACTCAATTCATACCCACTACAGTTCACCACAGATAAATTGGCTGTGCGCCAAAGGCTATCACCATCTAAAAGAATCCAATCAATCATATCTTGCCCCTCTCTTTTATATAAGGTAAATGAGGAAGTATGGAAATCGTTTTTAAAGCTTATTCCAAACTCCATATTTTTTGAGTACTCACTTTTGAGATATTTATTTCCTTCATATGTAGGAGAAGAATAGTATCTCTCCGTGTAATTTGGCGCTCTCATGGATTCATTATAGGAAGAGAAAACCTTTATATTATCACTTAAGCTATAGGATATATCAATACCAGGAAAATAATTATTTCCATAAACAGAATTTATATTTAGCATTACCCCTGTGGATATGCTTACTTTATCAAAATTTATATTTTTCTCAATAAACAGACTTGTAGTAGTTTCAGATTTTCCCTTATAATAGTAGTTACTATCGTTATCTACTGCAATTGGATTTTCTAAGTCCTCCCCTAATACATTACTTAATATTTGATCTGTACGAATCTCCATTCCAATAACATTGGATCCATTTTTTGTTTTGTGTATGGCATTAGATTCCATAGCATAAACATTTGTCTGATGGAAATTCTGATACCATTGGGGGTTATCTCTAAAAAGGGTAAAGTCATCATTATGCATTCTCCAGTAAAATTTATTATGCAGAGATATTTTGCCACTTCTTTTAAATTGTAATGAAGCAAAAGTTGTTTTAGTTTTTTCAAACTGATCAGGGTAAGCAGGAGTATAAAAATTATATGCCCCAAATTCTTTATCTATTATACCAAAATTAAAGAGAGCAAAGACAGAGTTTAACTGAGTATTTGCCTGGTAGTAAAGATTATTAATTTTATAATCCATCCCTTTAATATATCCGTCAGAGGATTTTGAGGAAATAGAAAGGTTGTTATAAATAGAATTTATTTTTTTTGAATAGTTTAGTTCACCAAACTGAAAATTATTTTCTCCACCACTAACAATTAATGATGATTTAGTCTTTCTTTTAGTAATAATATTAATTGCTCCTGTGTAGGCGTAGTTTCCAAAAACTCTAGAGGCTCCTCCAGTTAAAACTTCTATGCGCTTAATTTGCTCTATAGATATAGGTATATTCATATTATGATGGCCAGTTTGGGGATCATTAAATTTTATTCCGTTAAGCATAATTAAAACCTGCTCAAAAGATCCTCCCCTAATACTAACATCTGACTGAACTCCTTGACCCGAGCGCTGTCTGACATCAACATTAATAGCATATTCTAGTAAATCTTCAATTGTTTGAACTGGAGCATCCTTAATTTCCTTGGCACTAATTACAAATACATTAGTAATATTTTCTGAGCTTGAAGCTCTATTCTCACTGACAATAACTTCACCTAATTTTTTTGAGATAGTTTTATCCTGAGAGAATACTAAAGAAGTAGAGAAACAACAAAGTATAAGTAAATATTTAATTCTTTTTGACATCATCATTTTTTTAATATTTAGCGAAAGTAAATAATTTCTTTTATCACAGAATATTTAAGTAAAAATCTTTAGTTTTTATAGAGCTTAAATTCATTATACTTTATTGTATAAAACCCTATAGTGAAGTTATGAACATCAGATTCTTAATATTTATAAAAGAAAATTAATTACAACAATCTAATTATCAATGACTTAAGTAATTTAATTCATTAAAACATTAATTTACTAGATAAATTACTTCATTTTTTAAAAAAATATAATTAGATTTACAAGGTCTCACATAGTAAAGCTTAGAATTGATGAAGTTTTGGGTGATATTTATGAGATTTTGAATGGAGTTTTCTGATTATGAATGCAATTTTAATTGTTTTTATGAAGATCCTGGAAAGATAAGGAAGACTCTTAGGAAAAAGCGATGTTGACTTAAAAACAAGTTTTAAAAATGATGAAAAATAGCTCTAATCAGCTTCCACTGATGTTGAATTCGTGTCTTAATTGCCACCTATTTTTATCATTTATTCCTAACGAATGTATTGAAGCCATTGCACTAGAGTGTGGTGGTTTTTTGCATTTTAATAACAATTTTAATAACTAAACTAACTATTATGAAAAACAAGTTTAACAAAATGATGTTTGCTCTTGTTGCATCGTTTGCACTTATGGTGTCAACGGTTTCTGCAACAGTAGTGAATGTACAGATTTACTCTGGTTCATATGGTTCTGAATTAACCTGGGATCTGTCAGATGCTACTGGGACAATTATATTGTCCGGTGGTACTTACAGTAACGGTTATACAGATAATAACTATATTGACCTTGTAGACGGATGTTACGACATGAATATGTATGATTCATTTGGTGATGGATGGAACGGTGGTACTTACACTGTTTTAGATTCATTAACTGGTAATATTCTGTATACAGGAGGTCTACTAACCGGATCATTTGGATCAGACCTACTGTGCTTCGGCCCAGCTGGATGTACTGACCCAAATGCTGATAACTATGACGCTAATGCTATAGTTGATGATGGTTCATGTACATACTCAAACTGTACTGACCTAATTCTTACTATGATGGACTCATATGGTGATGGATGGAATGGTTTCACTTTTGCTTTAAATGAGCAAACAAGTGGTACTAATTTTTACTCTAATACATTACCTAGTGGATCTTTAGGCGTTGATACAGTATGTGTTCCTGATGGCTGCTACGATGTAACAGTTCTTGGTGGATCTTTTGCAAGTGAAGTTTCTTGGACTCTAACAGACCTTACTGGTACTGTAGTTTCTTCAGGAGGTGCTCCTTACACTGGAACAATGTGCTTACCTGCAATCTTTGGTTGTACTGACCCTGGCGCATCTAACTATGATGCTCTTGCAAATACAGACGATGGATCATGTCTATACCCTTGTATAGATACTGATACTTCAGAAAGCTTTGAAGCTGGTCAAGGAAGTACTTGGATGCTAGACCCTAACAATACTGTGGGATGGACAAACCAAACTGGACCTACTGGTTCTGGTTCAACTGGTCCTGCTGGAGCTTTTGATGGTTCTTTCTATATGTATACTGAAACTTCTGGTGCAGGATCTAATTCTGAAGCTATTATGTATGTACCTTGTGTAGATGCTGCTGCTTGGAATAACTTAACTTTTGTATTTGCTTACCATATGTATGGTGCAACTATGGGAACTTTAAGTGTTGATGTTTCTACAGATGCTGGTCTTACTTGGACGGAAGAGTGGACATTATCTGGAGATCAAGGAGACCAATGGACGGAAGCAATTGTTGACCTAGGAGCTTACACTACACAGATTTCTGTGAGAGTACAAGCTGAAACAGGTACTTCTTTTACTTCTGATATGGCTATTGATCTTTTAAGGTTCATGGAACTTCCTGTACAAGGTTGTATGGATCCTTTCGCGGATAACTACGACCCTAATGCAACTATTGATGATGGATCTTGTTT
>TARA_B110000093_G_scaffold183347_1_pt1 | contig 29364 bp, 24 predicted proteins | sample TARA_B110000093 | Tara Oceans TARA_B110000093 (sample SAMEA4397390) | marine metagenome | biome: Polar Biome; feature: [MIX] marine epipelagic wind mixed layer (ENVO:01000061); material: water (ENVO:00002006), including particulate matter (ENVO:01000060) such as... | depth 10-100 m | reverse complement strand
CTAGTTTTTTTCTCAATTTACCCCTTATTTTAAAGCCCAATATATTCTTATTTTCTGAGCTTATGGCCAAAAAAAAAATCAACAACAGAACACAAAAAAAGGAAATTAAAATTACAAATTAAACTAAGTTCCTCTTTTTTAAATGAAAGTTTAGCTAATACCAAGACAATTGCTGATTTTTGCAACTACAATTATCATCTATGGACTTTTCTGTATTAGAACAAATGTGTAAAATTCACGCGCCTTCTGGAAGTGAATATAAAATGACCGAATTTGTATTGGATTACATCCAACAAAATCAAGCCAATTGGAACGTTCAACCTACTGTGCTAAGCAATGGTGATTTTCAAGACTCAATCATACTGGTATTCGGAAAACCCAAAACAGCAATTTTCGCACATTTAGACTCTATTGGTTTTACTGTTGGTTACGGTTCCCAATTGATTAGAATTGGTGGTCCACAAGCCGAAACGGGCTACAAACTAGTTGGAGAAGATAGCAAAGGTCCAATTGAATGTGAGTTGTTTAAAGATGAAGATGGCGATATATCCTATACTCACCATAGAGAAATTGAAAGAGGCACCACATTAACGTTTAAATGTGATTTCCGCAATGAAAATGGTTTTATTGAATCTTGTTATCTAGATAACAGACTTGGTGTTTTTAACGCCTTAAAAATTGCCGAAAATCTAAAGGACGGAATTATTTGTTTTAGTTGTTACGAGGAACATGGTGGAGGAAGCGCTCAATTTCTGGGTAAATACATTTATGAGAACTACAATATAAATAATGCTTTAATTTCGGATATAACCTGGGTTACCTCTGGGGTACAACACGGAAATGGTGTTGCAATTTCAATGCGAGATTCGGGAATTCCTCGTCGAAAATTTTTAAATCAAATTATAAAAATTGCAAAAGACTCTGAAATCCCTTATCAATTAGAAGTAGAAAGCGCAGGTGGCAGTGATGGGAATGTTTTACACAATAGCTCATACCCATTTCAATGGTGCTTTATTGGTGCTGCAGAAGACAATGTTCACTCGCCTTATGAAAAGGTAGCTATACAGGATTTTAAAACCATGCTTGATTTGTACAACCTATTAATGCTGAAACTTGATTGATAAAAGGTATTGGATTTAAACAAACATTAAGTTAGATTTGTTGTCACAAAATTTGAGAAATGGGAATTAAGGAGGCAATTAAACAAGATAAATTCGATAGTAACCAGTTAATGGCCACTGTTAACATTATATACACCGCCAACTGGCTTAGAGATCAAAATGCTCCAGTTTATAAAGCACATGGAATTTTAAGTCAACATTACAATATTTTAAGAATTGTTAGAGGAAGCCATCCTAAACCTGTAACTCCTGGCTACATCAAAGAAGTAATGCTCGATAAAGGTCGGGATTTAACAAGACTAGTTGACAAGCTCGTTAAATTAAACTATTTGGAAAGATGTCTTTGTGAACACAACAGAAGAAAAATGGAGATTACGATCACTAAAGCTGGACTTGATATAATTACTGTTATATCGAAGGACTCTGAACCACTTTTTAAAGCCCAACCACTAACCGAAGAAGAAGGCTTACAGTTAAGTGATTTACTGGATAAGTTAAGAGGTTAATGAATATGTCCATCACCACCTATTCAGAAGCTCTTGTGCAAATAACCTTTTTTGAATCTAAAAAAGGTGGTAGAAGCGTTCCATTTGGCCAGGGATTTAGCCCAAAATTAATGCTGGATGGTAATCCTACAGAGTTTTTTACCGAATTAAATATTGATGAGAGCGAAACACTATTTCCAGGCGACCAAGCGAAGCTAGAAATTAAGATAAAAGGAAACCCAGGTATCTACCTGCATGCAGGAGCAAGTTTTGATTTACTTGAGGGCAGTCAAATAATCGGCTCTGGTACAATCATGAAATTGATTAAATAATTTCCTTTTTTTATTTAAGTTTATTAAGCGAAATAAAAAGCATAGTTGGTTGCAGTATTTGTAGCAATGAATCTTATTCTTTCAAAATTTCCCAAGTAAAAATAAATTTAATTAATATGGAGAAGACTGAAGTAATTCCTTTAATAACTAATTAGGAAACTTACAACAAGTTAAATTCTTAGTTTAAATGATCCAAAGGTGAAAACAATAAGAAATCCAAACATCTAAATTTTGGAGACCTGATAGTTATAATTTTTACTCGAAATCTCAAAAAATCAGTTTTATATCAAAACAATTACATAAGTGAATAATTAATATTTACGACAACAATGGATCTTATTTCAACTTATAAACTGTAAAAAGTAGGACTAAAGTGTCATAAGAATTTAATAGTCTAGGAAATGTATCAGCTAGTGACAAATACGCTAAAAGATAAGACTATTTGAAAGCTGAAAGGGAAAGAGTGATTTCCAATTCATTGATTGTCAATTGACAAAAAAATTAACTAAAAATAAACACTAAAATATTTGGGGGTAGATTTAAAAAAGATGTATCTTTGCCCGCACGTTGGTAAGGTGGCAGAGCGGTTTAATGTACCAGTCTTGAAAACTGGCGTAGGGTGACCTACCGGGGGTTCGAATCCCTCCCTCACCGCAAAAAAAACCTTAGACTTTAGTCTAAGGTTTTTTAGTTTTATAGCCTATATAAACTAGCATTATAAGATAATTAAGAATAACTATCAATACCCCTTTTTTCAAAAATTATAATATAACTCTTTGAGGATTCCAGGAGTGCTTTTCTAAAAATATACTTTTTGACACTTCGATAAAGCTGCCAAGTATTAATTTAATTTTTAATTAAAAAAGCGAATTAAATATTAAGCGTTAAGTCTAAAACAATTACTTAAAGTTCCCACGCTACGCTCTGGATGACGTAAATCGGCAACAACAACAACAACAACAACAACAATGGAGGATTTCTTAAAAAGGAGGACGTAAAAAAGAAGATTCAAAAAAAGGAGGTGCACCCTTTTTTCATTTATGCCATACGAAGGGTATAACAACTAAAACCCTCATTAAGAAGGAGGTGCAACTGACGAAACTTTGAATGGTATTACACCTCTAATTCGGTAAAATATTTAACTTAAAAAGAAATTGAAGTCTTGATTACGAAACCCGCTAAATAATTACGAGTGCTTTTTTCCTATTCTTTTTATTACAAAAAAGCCAATCAACATAAAAACAAGACCTATCCCTAAAAATACAGGGACAAGTTCAGGATCAACTTTTTCATATTTTTTCGCCTTTAATTCATTTTTGTCCTCAACTTTAGATTCAAAGTTGTTTTTCAAGAATACTAAATCTTCTTTAAACTTTGTACCCCTAACAACTTCAGAATAATCTTGTACAGTATCTGGTAACTGATTTCTCGTAAAACTACATTGATTTACCTTAATTTCCTGGGCATTATTTTTATTTCCAAACACAATCCAGTACTCCCCTTTTGAAAACGGAAGTCCGCAATCTTGGCAGTCCGTATATAAAATAAGATTTCCTACGGCATCTCCTTTGAATAATTCAACGGGAGAAAATAATACGGAACCGCTATTCACGCAATCAATTTCAGAATCTACTCTTCCATAGGCTATAAAATCATAAAAACCACATGTTTCAACCGATAAAGGTTTCATTTCGGGGCAGATGCAAGCTTTACTATTAAAACTAAATAAAAGTAGAACAAAACTACTTAACCATAAATTGCTGAACTTCTTGTTGCTTATCATCACTTATTTTTATGTAATAAATTCCATTGGCTAAACTAGAAAGAGAAAAAACTTCACTCAAAATAACATTGGGTTTTAAGGAAATTGATTTTAACGATTGTCCCAATGAATTAAACAGCTCTAAAACCGCTGCATCCAGCAAAGGCTTATCGGTTTTAACAATTAAATCATCATTTAAAGTTGTTAATTTAATACTAAAAGGGGATTGGACCTCATTTACAGATTCTGACAGAACGATCTCTGCAATATAATCTTCAGTTTCGCCATAATCAAATTCGATACAAGGGTCGGCACTGCTTTCTAACCAATGCGTTCGAAACCTTAAAATATGAGATCCAACAGGAGTATTCTCTGGAATAGTCACTGTGAATGATCCTTCGTAACTTACAATGAAGTCCTTAATGATAAATTCAGATTCCTCAAATATTAAGTTATCATTAAAATCAATCCAAGCTGATAATTGATGGTCAGTTTCATCAATTGACACCGAAATAGTATGAGGTTCTTCAGGTATAAAGTAAGTAGATAAATGTGTGAAATCACCATAACCATTAATAGAACACTCTGAGGAATTATTCAACCCGTTCATCGTTACATTTAAAATTCGATCTCCAAAACTACAGTCTGATATAGGATTACAACTTTCATTTTTCAAAGTTGTTTTCGAGGTATCGTTAACAGAATTTAAATCACCATTGTAATCTGAATATACACTCAACACATAAGTTCCAACGATTGACAAATCAAGTTTTTTGATAAATTTAAAACTAACATGATCACCAGCGAGAATTGTAGCCTTAAGTGTATCTATCACTTCATTTCCATTTAAACTATACTTCAATGGTATTTCTGAAACAGAATTTTTACCATAGTTTTTCACGTTTACAATCACATCTTCAAGTCCTAATCCTATTTGAGATATTGGTGAAGTAATTAAACTAACTCCAACATCATTGGAATAGGATGAATAAACTGTAGTTTTTAAGGTGTCATTTAACCGATCTTCATCATCGGGAAGTGATGAAACAATTGAAATATCATGAAAACCTGCAACTGATAAATCCACAATTTCGTTAAATGTAAAATAAGCAGTATCTCCAGATAGAATTGATCCACTAAACGTTTCGGTAATTAAACCAGTCTTAACTTGATATGATATAGGAAAGTTAGAAGCTGTATTATTTCCATTATTTTTGATTAAAACTTTTATTACTTGGGGTAAAGTTAAATCACCACTTAAAGGAGATGTTAATTCTTGAACCGAAATATCATTATCATATTCAATTCCTATTTTAAAACTAAACACCCCCGTTTCCCATCCTTTGGAACTGACGTATTCGCCTGTATACCAAAAAGTCAATCCATCGGAAGGATCTAAAGTCATTTGCGCATAATCACCAAAACGTACCGAACTAGTTTGAGAACCATCACCTGAAAAAGCACCAGATTCATTTATCGTCATTTCACCAAGTATATCGTCTCTTTTTCTCCCTGTAAATTTTAAACTAGGAAATGTAGTTTCACTCGTGATAGAATAAGCCAAACCTATATTACCTTGCCTATCCATAGCTGCGCTCCCTAGCCATCTACTTTGATCATCCGGAGAATAAGTTCCTTCCTGATATAAACTCCAAGAGTCGTCTTTTTCTCTTAACTCATACCATCTTATTCCAGCATTTTTATTCGCTGTCATGTCAACATCAACGGTATGGTTTAGCACTATCGAATTGTAATTTTGAAATGTTTGATATTGAGCCATATACATAAAAGCTCCTGGTATTGCATCAATTTTTTGATTTGTATTGGGCTGAGAAAGGTCTTCCCAATTAACATCAAATTCGCTATTAAAGGCTGTTACTGGAATTTCTTGTTTCAATAAGATACCCGAATTACTTGTTTCCATCCAATCAACATTCATTTCCCAAATCTTAATTCTATCAACTCCTGCTGCCCATCCATCATCCTGAAAGTAAAAGAAGTTTATCGGTTTATTGGGCAACGAATTACCGTCAGCATGGGCTGGTAAAGCACTAAAAAAGCCATTATTCTCAGCGCCAGGAAAAGTTAAAGCGATCATTTTAGCGCTCCCATCACCAATTAACATTTTATCTCTCTCAAAACAAACTGCATTTTGAGTTGTTGTATTTAAAGTCATATAATAGCCATCCCCCCAAATAGAGAATTTTGGATAATCCGGAAATTCATCAAATGAAAAAGTATAATAATACCATGCTCCTAAAGGATCTGGAGTTTGAGAAATGGCAATTAATATCTTATTATTTTCGATTTGAAACTGACTAATAAACCAACGATCAGCAAACTTATCATATAAGACAATTGGATCACCGTCATCTGAACTTCCTGGGAAGACAGAACCTAAAGCTGTTGGTCCCCATAATGAATTACCGGTTTTGTCAAAAATCTTCATTGCCGTGTTTACCATTTGTATGTAATGACTTTTTCCTACAGCCCCACTAGGATCTGGTGGCATTACACCTTGCGAAAGTTCACTTATTCCATTCCAAGCTTGGATGGTTGATAAAGAAGGGCTTCTGCCTTTTCTTTTTTGTCTTACAGCATCCTTTTTAACGGGAAGGTTATCAGGGTTAGTATATTCAAATCGTCTTATCTTATTTGGTATTTTTTTATATTTTCGAAATCGAGGACGAGGTTTTTCGGTTATTGATTTTAAGGATTCAATTTCACCATATCCGGAAGCAGATTTCACTGCTCTTAATGGCGTTGTTGACTTAACTTTTTCGAATACAACTTGAGCAGATATAGAAAAGCTTATCATTGCAAACAAAAGAACCAATACTTTAGAGATATATTTCATCGACTTAATATTTTATAAAGTACCTTTTTATAACTGTTAAACTACACCTTGTAACAACTTTAGAACGGAAGATTTTTTACGAGTTGAAATAGGAACAGATGCTCCATCTTTCATTTTCAAATAACCTCCATCTATTTTAACGTATTCTTTTATATAATCGATATTTACTAAGTGACTTTGATGTACTCTGTAAAACCCAAACTCAGTTAACATCTTATCATATTCTTTTAAGGTTTTTGTCACTAACATTTTAGTGCCATCTTTAAAGAAAAACTGAGTGTAATTAACATTTGACTCGCATCGTATTATATTACCTATTTCTATAATTTCAATTTTATCTTGGGAATGAAGCGCAAGCCTTTTGTTAGACTTGTTTTTTTCTTTTATATTGGATTGTAGTAGTTCGTAATTGTCTTCATTACCTCTTTTTAATTTTGCTACAGCACATTTTAATTCATCAATTTCTATTGGCTTTAATAGGTAGTCTATAGCTGATATTTTAAACGCTTTAATTGCAAATTCATCTGATGCTGTGGTGAATATAATCTTGAATTTAATCTCTCCTAGTACACTTAATAAATCGAAGGCTGTCCCCTCGTTTATTTGAATATCAAGAAACACAACATCAGGTTTAAGAATGTTAATTTTTTTTGCTGCGGAAATAACACCATCAGCCTCTGCTACTACTTCTATATCAGGACAGTAATCTGCTAAATCTTGAATTAAATTCTTCCTGAACTTCTGAATATCATCAACTACAACAGCTCTCATATTTTAAACAGATATTTCAAATTAAAAAACAAAAATTAATAATAACCAGCAGAATTTAACTTAAAGATAAATTATCCTTCAGCATTTGTTCAATGCTTATAAATTAGACTTCAAATTTAAGTAACATGCAAACAGTTAAACTAATCTACGTTTTTGTTTTATTGATTTCAAACATTTCAACCGCTAGTATTTGTAAAAGTGTAAAAACTGGTAACTGGAGCAATTCATCAACCTGGGATTTTGGAATACTTCCTTCTCAAACCGACACCGTAATTATTTCAATGAATGATTCCGTTTTTATTAATACCTCTAGCGGTAAAAGCGAATACTTAATACTAAATGGCACACTTTATTTTAAATCAAGTTCTAACAGTTTAGAAGCCAATTCATGCTTAGTTCAAGACGGAACACTCACAGGTAGTCAGCTTGGTTTATTTAAAACAAAAAACCTTTTAATCAGCTCTAAGTTAGTAGTTAACAAAGTTAACTTAACCGTAGAAGATTCATTAATAAATAAAGGCTTACTCGAATTCAACTCTACTTCAGGTAATAAATATGTTGCGACCCTTTTAAATCATGGCGAAATTTCAAATCCTGCTGGTGAAAAATTATTTATTAAAAATGACTTAATTAATTTGGGCGTTATCGACTTTAGCTTAGGTGATTTTCATTTTAACAATTCATCAAGAACATCTGAAATATCTTCTAAAAACAACATTTTAATAAATGAATTATTAATTGACGGTGCAGTAAAATCAAAAGACTCTATTACTGTAATTTCGAAAATATCAGGAGTAGGTTTATTAAAAAATCAAGGAGTATTAACCGCACTAACTTCTAACGCCAATTTTAGTATTAAAACACTTGACCTTTCAGAAAAACCGAACACTTTAATTTTAGCTAGAAACGGACAACAATCCATTCCTTCCTTAAAAAGCCAAGTAGCATCAACAATTGTATTAAAAGGGTCAGGTAGCCATACTTCAATTGAAAATCTTACGATTGACTCCGTTATTATTCTAAATAATTCTCAGTTAAAACTGAATCATAACTGGAGTGGGGAAACTATAATTAACGATAAAAGCGTGGTAAGTATTGGTGTAAATGGTTCATTAAATAATTTTAAAAACATTAATTTTTCAGAATTCTCAACGTTAAAACTACTCCGAAATTATACGCCAACTAAAAACATACAACTTGGAAACTTAACGATTGAAGCTAATGTTGAATTGAATTTAACCCAAGTAGATACGCTTTTTTTATCGGGAAGCTCTAGTGGTACGGGTAAGATTACGAACTCAAGTACCATTGTATATAATGGTTCAACTAAACAAAGTCTCGAGCCTATGAATTATAACAATTTGATCATAAACAATTCATCGCATGAAACGCAAGCCTTAATAGGTTCATACTTTATAGAGAACTTAAAAATTGAACAAGGAAAATTTAAACCCGGAAATTTAACTATTGAAAATGCTCAAATTGACACTCTAGGAATTATAGAAATTGGTGGTAGTTCACCAATATTTATTGATTCGATAATAGTTAATGGTAGCGTATTGATTTCTTCAAACTTAGCCTCTCCTACTTTTAACACTCTAATAATTGGTTTGAATGGAGAATTCAATAACAATTCTTCGAGCGACGTAATTATAACTTCTTCATTACAGAATTATGGAAATTTCATAGGTTGTCTTGGTACTGCTTGTGATTACTCATTCAAAACTAATCCTTCCTTTATTTTAGGAACTAAAGAAATTTTAATTCCAAGATTAAATGGTCCAATTATTCATAATTCAGGACTTTTAACAATCGCAAAAGAGGTTGAAGTTGATAGTTTTTACAATCACTCTTCTGCAACACTTTCTATTGAAGCCGATAGTCAAAATATAGCTGGACACTTTGAATTTAGTGAAGTAAACAATAACGTCATTTTTCAAAAAGAAGGCAATCAAATTATACCATCATCTTTTATTCAATTTGAGAACGTCACATTTAAAAACCATGGAGAAAAAGTGTTATCTAAAGATTTAATAATAAATAAAAACCTTTGGTTAACCAATGAATCGACTCTTAAAATGGATTCTTTTGATATTGTTGGTAATGCGATTAGTAATTTGATAATAGACTCGCTTTCAACATTAATAATAGGTCATAATTTCAGTTCAAAAAACATTCAATTCCCAAACTTTTATTCCAAAAATAATATTTACTTACATGATTCATCAACTGTAAAATACGCATCTAAATCAAATCAGAGTATTAGTGGTATACCATCATACGGAAATTTAATTATTGATGATGGAGCTGTTGATTCTTGCGAGAAGGTTTTAGTTGGTGATTCGTTAATAGTCAATGGAAATATGAAACTGGAGGAATCCTCGATGAAGTTTGTTTTAAATGATAAAACTGCTAGAATTAAGGGTGATTGGAATGGCTCTGGAAAAGTAAAACTTTCAACGTCCAACTTTTATCTTGGTGGTAACGGTAATGCAGACGGGACCTTATCGGCCGGAAAAAGCAACTTTATTTACAACGGAAATCAACCTCAAAGAATTAAAGTAGCGCATTACTATGATTTAACAATTGATAAGGAAAGCAGAGCTTTCACTAAAGCTAATACAGGACGACTTATCGTTAAAAATGAAGCTAGGGTGAAAAACGGAACCCTAGATTTTGACAGTGAACTATGTTATTTAAATCTGCTTTCAGTTGAAGATTCCGTTATTTTCTCTTCAAAATATCAAGAAAAGATTATTCGTGATTTAAACATTTCTTCTTCAGGTATTTTTCTTTTGGATTATGATGAGGAGGTTTTTATATCAGGTAACATCCTGTGTAATGGAGTTTTAAAATCAAACAATGGGATAATTCATTTTATTGATTCTATCAACAACCAAGTACTATCGGGAACGGGGGATGTTCAATTATCAAAAGTAGAAATTTCTAAAAAAGAAGCTCAATTAATATTCGAAACTGATGTTAATATAATCGATACTTTACATTTTAATTCGGGAAGCTTACAACTAAACTCTTCAGTAGTTAACCTTAGTAATACAGGCTATATCTCAAACGAATCTAGCAGTAACTCAATATGTGGGAAAAATGAAAGTTTTATTAAAAGCCATCAGCCCTTAGCGATTGGTGAACACAAAAACATCAATGGATTAGGCGTTTCTTTAAATACAAGAACTCCTTTAGGACTAACCAAGATTAATAGAGGGTTTAAAAGCCATGAGTTAGCTGGAAATGAAAGTATAAATAGATATTATGAAATTGAACCCAGTTTTAATATTGGGCTACACGTTGATTTGACTTTTAATTACTTTGATAATGAATTAAACAATAATGATGAAAATGAGTTGAAAATTTGGAAATCAATTGATAATGGAAACAATTGGCTTGAACGAGGCGGATTTGTAACTCCTGAAAATAATCAAATTCAGTTAAATGCAATTTCATCCTTTTCACATTGGTCAGCTGGGACTAATAAAACAATCACTTTACCTGTAGAATTATTCCTTTTTGAGGGAAAGAGAGAAGATGACTTAGTAAAAGTAGAATGGGTGATTTTATCGGAAACAAATACGAAAGCATATCAATTAAACCTTTCTTATGATGGGGTCCATTTCGATTCATTAACTACAATTACTGCCGAGAACATTACTAATTATGAATTTAATTTTCATGAAATAAAAAATCAAATTGTATATATCGAACTTATTGAAATCGAACATTCAAATCAATTAAATAGACTTGACACCATTCTAATTTACCCTTCTATTGGTAATACACCGAAGGCTTGGATAGAAGGGAATCGCATAATAACTAAAAACTTCACAACTGGAACAGTTGAACTTTATGATACAAATGGAAAATTAGTACAATCAAATAAAATGGACTTAAGCAGGTTACCAAAAGCCTGTTATTTTATATATCTAAGAAACGAAATTGGAATTTATACTTTTAAAGTCTGGAAAAATTAGCCTTCTATTTTAGCACTAATACCACGTTCTGAAAATGCTTCAGCCATAGGCTTTAACTTTTTCAGATCTCCCCTCTTTACACCGCACTTACCGTTATGATGAATAATCCAGGTGCATTGTTCTGCTTGAATTGAAGAATGATTACAGATATCAATAAGGGATTCAATTACATGCTCGAATGTATTCACGTCATCATTGTAAATAATAAGGTCTTTTGAATCTACTACTTTCTCCTTTAATTTAACTTCTTCTAACGTCTCTATCAATTCATCAAACTTAATCATATTCCTAAAATAATGATTTTTAGAGTAAAAGTCCAGAATAATTATTGAAAAATAAAACTTGAAAACTTATTTTTTTTGATTCTTCCGCAGGAATCGAAAAAGTCAACTCATCAAAATATACCTTTTAATGGACAAAGAGTCTCCTTCTTTGATTGTTGTGCTTGTATATTGGATTTAATTTTAACTTTTAATAAAAAAAGAATGCGTTTTTGAAGCAATTCTAATTCAACCCAAAGTTGATGAGAAAAATAAATTTCATTTTTCAATGATCTTAAGAGGTCTTCTTATTCCATTTTTTTAGATAATTCTTTACACCTGTTTATCTCAATAATTATTTCAGACGCAACAAAATATTTTTTTCATTTTAGATGTTATTTTTTAAGTGCCTGAATTAAATAAGTTCATAAAATGACAGATTATTTAATTCATACAAATAATAATATAAAAAAAATTCAGCTATAAATAACGGTTGAAAAAATCGACTTAAGTCTTTATTTAAAAGGGATACACAACGTTTTAAGCGTAATTAAAAATACTAGAAAAAATATAAAACACGAATCAAAACCTTATTAGTCAACTGGCGCCGTTACTTTCTTTTCCCTAAATTTGCTTTGGCTAAAATATTTCTCGACAATATTCGGTTAGACTAAAAATAGTTTTACCCAAAATTATCAAAGAAATTAATTTGTTTTTTAAACCATTCTTTTTAGAGTAAATTATGATGAAAAATTACTGGATATTAAATTTATTGCTGCTTTTTGTTTGTGTGAACGGAAATGCCCAAGTTACCAACAACCTTCGAATGGTTTGGAACGATGAATTCAATGGAAAAACACTAGATGCTACCAAATGGAAGGTTGCACCTACTACATGGCTCAGACAGGGCGGTAGTTATTGGTCTGCTGAAAACTATAAATTGACTGGTAACGGTAAATTGAATTTAAGTGTTTCAGAAAGAAATGGAAAAGTTTATTGTGGTGCACTTAGAACACACAATTTATTTGATAAAAAATACGGTTATTTTGAAGTAAGATGTAAAGTGCCTCAAATGAAAGGTGGTTGGGCTGCATTTTGGATGATGCCTTATCAAAACCAACCTGGTAACCAAGGGAATGATGGAACTGAAATTGATGTTTTCGAATCCATTAATGGGTGGAAAGGTCAAATAAACCATGCTTTACATTGGGATGGGTACAAAGATGAACATAAACATGTTTCGGAAAAAATGCAAAGACCAGATTTATACGATGATAATTATCATGTATTTGGTGTTATGTGGACGCCGAAAGAGTATATTTTTTATATTGATAATAAGGAAACTTGGAGAACATCTACAGCTGGTGTGAGTGATGTTAAGCAATACTTAAAATTAACTTTAGAAGTTTCAAATGCTAATTGGCCAGGTAACTGGGATGATCAAAAAATTAAAAATATAGATTGGTTAATTGATTATGTAAGAGTTTATGACTACCAACCTGTTTCTGAAGAAAATGTAAACTTGGAATTCAGCTCTGTTATTAATAACCAAACTTTTAATGTGGGTAATCAAGTACAAATGCATACTGATGTAACGGGTACATTATCACAGCTTGATGAACTTAAGTTTTTTACAAAAAAAGGAGACGAACCTTACGTTTTAAAGAAAAAGTCTAAAGTAAATACTTCAGAGAACACCTATTCATATAACTGGTCTCCTAATGAACATGGAAACTATAGTTTAAAAGTTTCAGGATATAAGAATGGAACTTATGTTACTAATATAACAACGAATATTACAGTAAAGAGCATTTCAGTTCCATTAAGTCTTAGTTTTAAGTCTTTAAGTTCAGGGACTAACTACAAAGTTGGAGATGCTATAAACATGGATATTCAATTAGTTGGTGAACTTTCAGATGCTGACCAAATTCAATACTTAACAAAAAAGGATGACGGTGAGTTTATAGTGCAAAAAACGCAAAACTTAACAGGGTCACCAGCATACAATTTCAGTTGGAATCCTACTGAATCTGGAAATTATTCTGTTAGAATTACTGCTCTAAAAAACGGTAAATATTTCACACACGTTGTTGTTAATGACATTAGTGTTGAAAAAGTACTTGATCCATTGACTATGGTTTCTACCTCAATTATTTCAGAAGATAATTATGAAGTTGGAAACACAATAAACTTAGGTGTTAGATTGGCTGGAGATTTTTCAGATGCGAACCAAATTCAATTTTTAGTTAAAAAAGATAATGGGGGATTTGCTGTACAAAAAATGCAAAATCTAACAGAATCTTCTGATTATAACTACAATTGGACTCCTACTGAATCTGGAAATTATTCGTTTAGAGTAACAGCATTAATTAATGACAAATATGTAACACATGTTTTACTTGGAGATGTTAAAGTGGATGAGATACCAACTCCATTAAGTATGAGCTTTACTTCTGTGAAATCAGGAGATATTTATCAGGCATCAACTCAAATACCAGTAAGCATTGAATTATCTGGTGATCTTTCAGATGCTGATGAGATTCAGTTTTTAGTTAGAGAAGGAGATGCTGCATTTACGGTTCAACATTCTATAAGCGTTAATGATGCATTAAATTACAACTACAATTGGATTCCTAGTAAGAGCGGTACATATTCGCTTAGAGTAACTGCTAAGAAGAATGGTCGCTATGTTACGCATACTATAATTGGTGGCGTTGAAATTGAATCTAATTTAGATTTGGAATACATTCTTCTTGAAGATGGATCAAAATTCAACGCGAGAGACAAAGTTAAAATGAGTGTTAAACTTTTGGGAGATTACTCTAAAGTAGATCAATTAAAATTCGTTGTTCAAAAAATTGGAGAAACTGGAAAGGTTGTAAGAACAACAAACATTAGCGGAACCCGATCAGCTTACGGTTATCAATGGACTGCACAAGCTGGAAATTATACGCTTAAAGTTGCTGCATTCTCAAAAGGTGTTTTGATTGCTAACGTTAGAGCAAACGTAACAGTTACAAACCCTCTTAAATTTAAATATAGATTCCTTAAAAACGGTCAATCATTTGCTGTAGGTAGTAGGGTGAAAATGCATTTTCGTGCAACTGGTAGCTTACACCAAGCAGATCAAATCAAGTTTGTTGTTCAAAAAGCTGGAGGTACAAACCAAGTAGTTCGTTCTTACACTGTAGATTTAGCAAAGAAATCCTATAGTAACGTATGGATACCAAAGGAAGCAGGGAATTACAAGTTGAAAGCTGAGGGATACAAGAATGGTGTTTTTGTAACAATAGTGGTTGCTAATATTAAAGTTATTAAAGCAAGAAGTCTTCAAACAAGAGCATACACTTCAAATGAATCTGATGAAGTGAAAAATATTGAGATTTCAGCATATCCTAACCCAAGTATTGGTACGGTAAATGTTGATTTAGGAGGCTTAAAGGGTGCTCAGATAAAAGTATCCAATTCAAGTGGTCAAATGATATATCAAGAATTTGGTATTTCTGGAATTCACCAATTTGAATTAAAAGGAGCTCCAGGTTTATATTTTATAGAAGTTAAATCAGAAACAGGAAGTCAATTTTTTAAATTGATAAAAAAATAACAGCTTGTTACAAATAACAAGTGTTTGGAATTCATTCTGAATTCTAAACAGATTTTAAAATAAAAAAGCCGTTGAGAAATCAACGGCTTTTTTATTTTTAATGGAGTTAACTAGAACGACACCAAATTTTCTTGTAGAAAACTTAAAAAACATGAAAGTTAATTTGTCAATTATAAACTAACTAGTACGCCTTGAAGTTTTATATTAAAGCTATACAAGTTACTTACCCCACCTTCACTATTTATAATTACTGATGAGTTAACAGCGATTATAAATACATACCTCAAGAAGTCTTTTGAAATCACTAGACATCAACAAATAATATCAATTGGAGTGTACCAAACAGAAATGCAGAAGAAAATCAGTTACCATAACTAAATAAAAAGAGAAACCGCTGTTGTAAATATTTATTGATTTTCAATTAAACTATTTTGTGTCATTATTGATAATAACCCTTCATTTTTATAAAGTCTTCAACCGGCGTTAAACTGTTCCAAATGCCGCCTAAAACTCCAACACCCTTAAAGCCTAGACTATTAAAATTTTCAAGGTTAGAAATACAAGCGCCTCCCACTCCAATTACTTTCTTTTGAATACAAGTAACATCAAACATTCTTCCTTTATCTCCTTTTTTAGATATAAAGGAAAATACAGGACTTAACAAGTGATAATCAAATTCGAAATTGCAGTTAATTAAATCTTCAGTATCATAAAAAGAACTACTTATTGTTTTTCCATACATATTTAAGTTTACAAAATAATGACTTGGCATTTCTAATTTGTCCCGCCGAGCTTGTTCCTGGAAATGAATTCCTTTCAAATTATAATCATTAATTAGCTCATGATGAAAATATATTACAATTCGATTGTGGTATTTTTTATCTATTTGATTTATATAAGCAGTATACTCTTCGAGGTTTTTATTCGGTTTCCTTAAATGAAAAATTTCTAAACCAGCTTCGAATAGTTGATTTAGTATTATCATTTCATTATCAAGGTCCTTTTCAGGAGCAATTAATACAATCATATCTGTAAATGAAATTAAGAGTCTTTTTCTTTGAGTTTTTGTAACACTTCGTCCATCTCTTTCTAAAGTATTTTAGAATCAATACCCTACTTTCTTTTTATAAAACCTCAATTTTTTTGATCGTTTTTTATCGAATAGAATTTCAATCTAAGTATTTATTAAAAGCAGGTAAGTTTTGCTTAAACGAAAAAAATTAGTTGATACAAAAAAAATAAGAAGTTTAGCTTTATTTTAAACAACAACTAACACTCTATTTATTACCAAGTAAAGATACAATAATCTATTTCACTTCTCTTTAAGTAAAACTAAATCATTACGCAATTCAATAAGGCTACAACCTCGTATAACGATCATTCAACAGCTTTGTTTAAAGCTTAGTGTTATCATTAATAAAATGATAACTATTGAGGAGAATTGCAACAAGAGATAGATTAACGAAAGTTGCTGCACTAGATTGCATATGCTCTGGAAGATGGGGTTAGATTTCGTTTTTAGAGGAACTGATTTAATTCGTTTTGCATCTACATTAATGTTGTGACAGCTCACACTTTATATTCAAAAAAACAGGTTTAAAAAGCACAATCAGAGGTTAGGATTGAGCCATTTAATATATAAAAAACTAACATCCATTTTTTAACGCTACTAAAGCATATTGAAATTTATGAACTGAATACTTACAAATGGAGAGCTTAAACTAATACATACAAAATATTTTAAAAAGTAAAAACAGGAAGATCCCATCTCTGATATTAAATTAAAACAGGCTATTAATACAATCGAAGTTTAAGACTCTCATTAAGCGTTATGTATTTAGCATAAAAACAAAAAGTCTAACCTATTTGGCTAGACTTTTATTTAACTTCTTGGAATCAGATCTAAAGAAGAATTCTAATCTCTACTCTTCTGTTTCCTGCCCTTCCTACTTCAGTATCATTGTCTGAAATAGGTTCACTATCACCTAAATATCTTACACTAATAGCTTTAGTTTCAACTTCATTCTTTTTTAATTCAGCAACAACTTGATCTGCCAACTTCTTACTTTCCATATTTGCTTCTTCTGTAGCATGGAAATGACCGCTTACTTCTAATACAATAGCTGGAGCTTTAATTTGTTGACGAGCAAACATCGCAATTAAATTTTTAGAGAAATCATTAATCACATAACCATCTTCATTAGAATTAAATACAATAACCTGAGTTGTAAATAAATCTTTACTAATTACTTCAATTGAGTCATTTCTTTGAATTTCTAAATTCAATGTAACCGCATGCGTTTTAGTTGTTTTTTTCTTTTTCTTTCTAGAAGAAGTTGTTCTTCTCTTTTTTACAACCTTTGGTTTCGGTGCGCTTAATGTTAGTTTAGTAGCAAACGGCTTATAACCTTTATGATTTACTGTAATTTCATATGTTTTGTGTGAAACAAAAGTATTAAAGTAACTACCGTCCTTATTTGAAGTTAAAGATACTACAACATCTGACCCTTGTTCTTTAACTTCAATTTTAGCTTCCATTGGCAAACCTGTAGAAGAATCAATTACCTTTCCTTTCAAAATTGAAAGAACTTCACTCTCTCCTGTAAACACATTGTAATGTTTTAAATCAAGTTCATAAATATCAAAATCTTTTTTATCAATACCTCTTCTGCTTGTAAGCCAACCTACTTGCCCATCTGTTGAAACAATGATTTCCTTTTCATCTCTGTGAGAATTAATTGGGAAACCTAAATTCTCCGGAATCGACCATTTACCATCTTTAAAATCTGATCTAAAAACATCAAAACCACCCATATTTTTATCAGGATGTCCCTCAGAAGAGAAAAATAATGTTTTACCATTTGGATGAATAAACACTGAAGATTCATCACCATTAGTATTAATATCTTCTCCTATATTCGTAGGTTTACCCCAAGTACCATCTTCTTCCTTTGTTGAAACCCAAATATCTTTACCTCCTTGAGCCCCTCTTCCGCCAACAACCCCGGATCTATTACTAATAAAGTACATAGTACTTCCATCAGAACTCAAACAAGCTCCTGCATCCATTGCTGTTGAGTTAACTCCATCAACTAACTTTGGAGCAGACCACCTTCCTGTAGCTCCCAGTTTAGAAAGGTAAATATCTCCTCCCCCAGTTGGAGAGATTATTTTTTTATTTTCCGAAGTAACATTTCTGTAAACTAAAATAGATTGACCATCAGGAGAAACACTACAATTAGCATCATATTCTTCTGTATTTAAAGCTCCCTCAACGGGTTTTGACTCACCCCAATCATCCTCTAATCCATTCCATTTTGACTCATAAACATCTTCATAATATTGTCCATCGTCCAACTGAATTCCACCTTTAGAATCTTCTCTTCTTGAAGTGAAAATAAAGGTTTTTCCATCTGCAGATAAAGAAGGGTGATAATCATCAAAACTTGAATTAACAGAATCTCCTAAGTTTTCTAAAGTTGCAGAAACAGGTGTTTCTTTAACAATTAAGGCAAAATCACATTGTAACACCTTATCGTCAACTCCAAAATAAATTAAATCTTTTCCTCTACCTTTTTGTTGAAACTCTTTGTATTTCACTAAAGCCTCTTCGTATTTCCCTACTTTTTGATATGCCAATCCGTGACCAAAATAATAATCCGCATCCTTAGCCTTTAAACCCTCTCCAGAAACAGCATCAAAATAATCTAACGCATCTTGGTAATCACCTAAGTACAAATAACAAAATCCTAGTTTTGAATTCAAAAGAGAACTCCCCATATGCTTATTATATAAGGATTTATAAAGCATTATTGCTTCTTCATAATAGTTCGCATAAAAAGCGGTGTTTGCTTCCTGTAACTTTATTTTCTCCATTGGTGCAAACCCTTTTTGAGCTGAAACTCCAAAGTTGATAACAACAAAAAAGACAAGTAATCCGATGATTCTTTTCATTCTAATTTTTTTAATAAATGTACAGATTTTGTAAAATCTGTTGTACTACGACAAAAATATAAAAACTGACGACTTATGAAAGGAAAAACTGTGCCAGTTTTATTACCTTACTAAAGCTATTATTCCTACTTTCTCCTTCCTAGATAAGCCTAACCCTTTGTAAATCAATTTATAAACATATACGTCAGCTTGAACATCTCTGCCGTTAACTGTACCATCCCATCCCTCTTCTTGATCATGGGAACGATAAATTAACTGACCCCAACGGTTAAATATAAGCAAATCAAATTCGTACAAACCAACTCCCCAAACTTTAAACACATCGTTTAGGTCATCACTGTTAGGAGAGAATGCATCAGGGATTCTAAAATCAGGACAAGTATCTACCAGTACTGAATCTGCAGCGCTACAATGCTGATCAGTCACCGTTAAAGTATATTGCCCTTTATTTTCAATAAAAATAGACTCTGTAGTTTCTCCTGTACTCCATGCATAAGTAACCCTGTCAGGCGCATTTATATCTTCATTATATATTTCAAGATTAGATTGTCCGCAAATACTAAAATCCCTTCCTAAATCAACATTACCAAGAACAGTATTATCCCAAACTCGGACCTCACGTGTTAAAGTTGTATCGTTTTGACACCCTTCTTTTATCATCATTGAAACCATATATAAACCAGCTTGTGAATAGGTGTGAATAGGGTGTTGATCTTCTGATGTATTTTGAGCAGAAGTTGGATCGTCAAAATCCCACAGCCATTTATCAGGCCAAACATCACTTTCATCAAAAAAACTCAAAGGTACTCCTGAACAAACGTCCGATACTCGAAACCACGGATGCGTAGGAACAGACAATTCATACACCCAATAATCATTAACCCCTTTATTTAAATGAGTTCGGTCACCAGATATAGATGATTCAGAATATCCTCCAGCTAAAATACCTCGATCACATTTTATAAAGATGGCCTGAAGTGTGTCATCCTCAGCACCTCCATAATTATAATCCCAAAATTTAACACCATTGGTATCTACCTTTATAATCCAATTATCAAATCCACCATTATTCCCACTTATTTTACTTCCTCCACTCCCGTTGCTGTACCCTGCAATAATAGCTGACCCTTCAGGTGAAATCTCCATATCTTTAAGTGTTTCGGAGCCGTTAGACCCAAAAGTTCGGTCAAACTTAACAATTGCACTATCGTCAACATTTAGTATCCAAAAATCACCATTATCATATCCTCCTGAAGATTTATTACCCGTACTTTTAGAGTTTGTGGTTCCGGCAATCCAAAAGCCTTCGGAGTGTTTAAGGGGTCGGATTTCCTCTAAGAAATCATCTTCACTTCCTCCAAAATTTTTATCCCAATTTTTATTTCCAGTATCATCAATTGAAACGATCCAATAATCAAACCCTCCATATGAATCTTCTGTTTTATTTCCACTCGAGTCGGAAATTGAATACCCTCCCAGCCAAACCTGATCAGAACCAAATTGTACATTTGTTAGTATATCTGTTGTGTCACCTCCAAATGAAACATCCCAAATAACTGTTCCTGAAGCATTAATTTTAACCATCCAAAAATCTTCATCTCCGTATGAATTATCAGATTTATCCTCGCCAGCATTACTAAAGGAATAACCTCCTAAGTAATAACCTCCATTGCCATCTGCAACTGCGCATGTTAGGTAATCATCATCACTACCTCCAATGGATTTGTCCCATTGTTTATTTCCGTTCTCATCAATTTTAACAATCCAAAAATCGTAACCACCTTTTGAACTTTGAGATTTTTCTCCACTCATTCCCGACGCTGAAGATCCAGCCAAAAGATAACCGTCATCGCCTGTTGGAATTATTCCTGCTAGTTGATCTGTAGAGTCACCTCCAAAAGACTTTTCATATAAGACAACACCACCTGTATCTGACTTCAACACCCAGAAATCTGCATCCCCTTTATTCAATCCTGAAAAATCCTGATTACCAGAAGTATAGGTATGTCCAGCAGAAAGAATTGAGTAATCCTTTTTATTTTGATGAATATCCATTAGATAATCATCTTGATCACCTCCCCAAGCATAGTCTTTATCCCAAACAGGATAGCTTCCTTGAGAAAGCCCCAAGAATGCTGAAAAAATAAAGATAAATAAGGTTATGTTTTTTTTCATTATTACTTTCCTTTATCCAATTCATCTACAGCAAAATAAGCAGCTACAGCTGAATAAGTTGGTGCTACCATCCAACCAATAGCCGGAATTAAAAACACCAATTGAAAAACAGAACCTATACTCGAAGCAAGAGATTTATTTTGTTTAGAATAAATAATACTCTCTTTTACATTTAAACCTTTTCTTTCAAGTGCATAATCTAGCATACTTACACCTAAGAAATAAGAACTTACTAACCACATTAATATTGGTTGAATAATGTTAATAATGGGAACAAATGCCAGTATAAAAAGAGCAATAATAATAAGCCCTTCTAACAAAATCCCACGAGTAGCAAGAACAATTCCCCTTACGGTATCTTTTAAGAATTGTTCCAACTTAAATGGTGTATCAATCCCTTTGTGTTTCTTTTCAACTACCTCAATTAAATAAGCTAAAACTGGTGAATAAAGAAGTAAAATAATACTCTTATAAATAAACAGGTAAACTCCAATTAATGCAGCATACAACATCCAACGTATAAAATACTCTAGAAAACTCGTTAAGGATGAAAAAATGGAACAAAACCATCCTAAAACACCATCATCACAATCAAAACTAAAAACACCATCTATCCATTCTGTAATGCTTGATGTTACCCAATTAATAAACAGGAAGAAAAGTATTGCATTTATAATTCCTGGTATATAGACGAAGTGCCAAAGCCGATGTTGCTTTATAAATTGATGAGCCTTGGAAAAAGACTTAAACCCTAACCCTATTTTCTCAAAAAACGTCATTATTAGTCGAGTACTTTTGAGATTTTATAATTATTTCGAATACTTGAATTTCGGCTAATCAATTCGCCCACAAAACCGGCTAAAAACACCTGAGTCCCAATAACCATCAATACAAGGCTAAAGTAAAAAATCGGACGGTCGGTGATTGGGTAATAATTATCTCCAATCTTAAAAATAAATTGTAAAATCCAATCAATTGTTAAATAACCACCTGTTATAAAACCTAAAGCGAATAACAAAGACCCAATAACACCAAATATATGCATTGGTCTTTTACCAAATTTAGAAACAAAAGTAATCGATAATAAATCTAGTGGGCCATTAATAAAACGACTTAAGCCAAACTTAGTCGTTCCGTATTTTCGAGACTGGTGATGAACTACTTTTTCTCCAATTTTAGTAAACCCAGCCCATTTTGCCAATACCGGAATATAACGGTGCATTTCACCATATACTTCAATACTTTTAATAACATCGTACTTATATGCTTTTAACCCACAATTAAAATCATTCAATTTTATTCCACTCATTTTTCGAGTTGCCCAGTTGTATAATTTAGTTGGTAATGTTTTTGTAATTGGATCAAAACGTTTTTTCTTCCATCCCGAAACTAAATCATACCCTTCTTCAAGAATCATTCTTCTTAATTCCGGCAACTCCTCAGGACTATCTTGCAAATCAGCATCCATTGTAACAACAATTTCTCCCTCAGCGTGTTCGAAACCAACATATAAACCAGCCGATTTTCCATAATTACGCTGAAACTTAACCGCTTTTACATTATCATCTTTAAGCTTAAGTTCTTCAATTACTTTCCAGGAATCATCTGTACTCCCGTCATTTATGAACCAAATTTCATAAGTCGTATTATTGGCATTCATCACCCTAACAATCCAATCATGTAATTCAGGTAACGATTCTGCTTCGTTAAAAAGAGGTATAACTATGGAATAATCCTTCATTCTAATTCTTTATTTGCCTAGGGCTTTTAATAAAAACACCAACTATAAAACTAACAATTGTAAATATAAGTGAATAAAAAAACACATTGTATATAATTTGGAAAATTGGTTGCCTAAATTCCTTGTTAAATATTCTTAAAGCTTCCTCCTCCTCATTACTAAAGCCATCCTCTTTCATAGCGTCTCTCATAACATCAAGAGTCTCTTCCCAAAGATCTGGACTAACGATGTTGAAAATTAACAAGTACCAAGCAGCACACCAAAAACCTAACAAAGCACCAGAGCGATAGTTAAACCGCACTAATTTACTTAACTCAACAACACCGTCATTTAATCTTCGGTAATACATACACAAACCTACCACTATAGCAGAAAGCCAAACGATTTCTAAAAATTTAATTCCATCAAAAGGAAAATAGGTTCCAATAAATAGTATAGGCAGGTTTAAAACAAATAAAACCATCCCTACCTTCAAATATAAATTCAACATATAATTATAAAATTAAGACAATATTCAATCATTGTTGCAAATTAAAAACCTTGTTTGTACATTTGCATCTGGGTAAGTCTTGTACGACCAGCTCCTATTGAACTCCCCCAGGGTTGGAAGACAGCAAGGGTAAATAGTTGAGCGGTGCGATATAAGTAGCTTACCCTTTTTTTGTGCCCTAAATTTTAAATTATGAAAAAGATCTTTTTCCTTTCTTTGTTAGCGCTAGCTTCAATTTTTAACTTAAAAGCTCAAGATGATGATCGATCCAATTTACTGCCTACAACTATGTTTTCGGTAGAATCAGGATATCATTTCAATTCATTAAATGGTAAAAGTGCTATTGGTGTAAAGTCATATGTATGGTTTTTAAGAAAAAATAGTGTTGGTACAGAGTTTCATTTCTATCTACCATCTGCCGAAAGAAACTATAATGATTATCAAATGGATTTTAACTTTAGAAGGATTTTAGTTGATTTCCACCCCTTAACATTTGATTTTTTAATTGGTCCAGCTTTTAGAAGTACTAGAGATTCAATTAATGTTGACGGTGAATTCACTGGGAAACTACCAGAAAACGAAAGGTACTTTGCTTTTGATGGAATTAACTTAGGATTTGGAGTTGGTTACAGGTGGGGCAATCATTCAATATATGGAATGCCTAAAATCAACCATAGAAATGCAGCAATCCAGCTCTCATTAGGATATAAGTTTCATTTCGACATCACACCTATCGATGTGTTTGATAATAAGTACAAGTTGAAAAAGAAAAGAAGAAAGAATTAATAATCTGTAAATAACTTTACAATTTCTTCTAGTGAGTATTTTTTTAAATACTCCTTTCTTATTTCATTTGCTTTTTTACCAGTAATTTCAATTCCAGCAAAAGACACAGAACCATTAAATACGGCTAAATCAATTGTTATGTATTCATTTGGGACAACTTCGGCACTAGCTGTTAAAGTCCCTTTATCTCCTTGCTTTTTTCTAAAGCCCAACTTTTTAAAAGTCGATTCGTTATAACTCATCTTAAATTCAGGTTGTAAAAGTTCAAAGTTAATTTAACTTTACGACACTCTTATAAAACTGTTTTGATAACTGAAATAACAAAAGCGCAAGTAAACGAATTACCCTTAGATAAATTTGAGGGGGAAATTGTGGTTGTAGATTCGGCTCAAAAAACAACAGAAGCACTTGAAGATATTGAACACGAAAATATCATTGGGGTTGATACAGAAACAAAACCAACCTTTAAAAAAGGCGCGTTAAATAAAACGGCTTTAGTTCAAATAGCAACTCGGAAAAAAGTTTATTTATTCAGACTAAATAAAATGGGATTCCCATTTGCATTGGCTAGAGTTTTTGAGAATCCTAAAATTCAAAAAATAGGCATTGCCGTAATTCAAGATATGAAAGAATTGAGTGATCAGTTCCGACCTTTCAAACACAACAATGTTATCGATTTAAATATCCTTTGTAAAACGCTTGATTTTAAAAACATTGGAGCTCGAAATCTATCAGGAATGGTTTTAGGTTTTAGAATTAGTAAACGCCAACAAACCAGTAATTGGGAAGCGCAAGTTTTAAGCGAAGCACAAATAAGATATGCGGCTACAGACGCTTGGGTCGCTAGAGAAATCTATCTTAAACTATATTACAGCAAACAGTTTAATTTTTAAAATAAAAAGGATCTGCTAGCATATACTTGGGCGTTTTTCTTCTGTTATGTCTATGAAATATCAAAACACCTTCTGCATTTATAAAACTACTCCCTGTTAATCTTCCTCGCGCATCCTTATAAATAACCTCACCATTATTTTGATAGATTTTATAACCCTGTAGTTTTCCTTTTACATTGTGATAATAAATCTTTCTACCTCTTTTTTTCAATGTTCTTATTTCGGCTCCATCTGAACTATAATAAGTAGCCAAATTACGTTGAATTTTTATTTCTTTAGCAGCAGGAGAAATTGCTGTTCTTATCGACTTTTTTTTCTTTTTTTGATTCTTTTTTATGGATATTGAAACTGTTTTATTTGCCAAACGAATTGTTTTAATAACCCTTTTCCATTTATCACGATAAATGATCTTCTCGGATGAAACCAATTTACTACCTAAGTATTTATTTGAGGTATTAAAAAATGAAAACTCACTGTTTGTTACAGGTACTACCTTCCAAATTTCAGAATTGAATATTTCCTGATCTTTGACCGATTGTGATTTTGCAATAAATGCAATGCAAAAAAGAAACAATAAAAACTTTAATTTCATGCTGTTATAAAACCAAAAATCATGCCTAGTTACTTAAATCGAAACATTTCATTTTCACAACCAACATTCTTTCTTTCCACATCCAATCTATTTAATCCAAAATCATGAACTTTTAATTCCCCATTCCAACCTCCATCAGTAGCCTTTTCGATATAAATAGCTTCGTTCGATAAAATAGAAGCCTCAAAATAAACAGTGTCAAACCCTTGCTCTAAAAACCAACCATCAGATGTTGAATCGGTCAAGTTAAATAACAAAACAGCATCAAACTGATTGTGATATGGGCCACACTTTTTCCAGTCTAAATCCCAAGTTTGATTAATTACATCGTTCAAACTATCTTCAGCCTCGCAAGAAAATAAAGTAATTGTTAATAAAATAATGGATTTCTTAATATGTTGCAACATCTATAGTTTTATATCGTATTAATAAGAACTAATTTTATACAATGTTAGAAAAAGATTTCGAATACTACTTATCAAACAGGTATGATCTGAATAAAAAATTTGGTCAATCTTTTGTTGTTATTCAAAATCAACTTATTCTAAAGGCACTTCCTAGCTTTAAAGAAGCTATTCAATATTTAGAAAGTAAAAAGGGGGCTTATCTGGTACAAGAGGTAAATGATCAACCGGATGCCCAAACAACGCTATTACTTCAATAAGTATTTCTAAATCTCATTTTTTTAACTTTGTGTTTGATGTCATCAGTTGAATTATCACTTGCAATACAACATTTAAAAAAAGGCAACATAATAGCTTGCCCAACCGAAACCATTTGGGGGTTAAGCTGCCTTGCTTCGAATGAGCAATCAGTTAATCGAATATTCGAGATCAAAAACAGACCCTCCCATAAAAGTGTGATTGTCTTAGTTTACAACCTTGAGATGATTCAACAATATGTTAAAAATCTTACTTCTTTGCAAGAAAAGCACTTAAAAAGCACTAATCCTACTACTGTTATACTTAACGAAATTCAAAACTTACCCAACTCTATATTGGCCAAAGATCAAACTTTAGCATTTAGAATTGTAAAGCATCCTTTAATTTCCGAATTAATTAAAAAATTAGGAGAGCCAATTGTATCAACATCCGCAAATCTAAGTGGAGAATCATCGGCAAGGAAATTCGAAGAACTTAGTCCCGTAATTTTGGATCGGGTAGATTATACCTTAAATTTACCTTCAAGTTTCACCCCTACTTTTAAACCTTCAAAAATTGTTAAAATTATTGGAGAAAGAGTAGAAATTATACGAGCATAATTGAGCAATAATTTTCTAAAAAATAAAATTTTCGAAGTCGTTTCACAAGTTACAGAAGAGCTTGATGTAAGAGCTTTTGTAATAGGTGGATACGTTAGAGATTTACATTTAAACCGACCATCTAAAGACATCGATATTGTTGTTGAAGGAAAAGGAATTGAATTGGCTTTAGCCGTTGCTAAAAAAGTAGGCAATCCTAAAGTTTCTATTTTTAAATCCTTCGGAACTGCAATGTTTAATTATAAGGGACTAGAAATTGAATTTGTTGGAGCTAGAAAAGAGTCTTACAACAGAGATTCACGAAAACCAATTGTTGAAGATGGCACACTAAAAGAAGATCAAGACAGGCGAGATTTCACAATAAATGCGTTAGCGTTAAGTTTACAAAAAGAGAGTTTTGGAGAGTTAGTTGATCCGTTTGGAGGAATCCAACACATAGAGGAAAAGCTTTTAAAAACTCCACTCGATCCAGATATAACTTATAGCGACGATCCTTTAAGGATGATGAGAGCTGTTCGTTTTGCAACACAATTGAATTTTAAAATTGATGAACCTTCATACGAAGCAATTAAACGTAATGCTGATCGATTAAAAATAGTTTCGATTGAACGAATTATTGTTGAGTTTAATAAGATTATCTCGTCCCCTACTCCTTCAATTGGATTAAAACTATTATTCGACACGAACCTTTTACACCAGTTCTTCCCCGAAATGGTGAATTTACATGGTGTTAAAGAAAAAAACGGACAACGACATAAAGATAATTTCTACCACACATTACAGGTAGTTGATAATATATGCAAATACACAGATGACTTGTGGCTACGCTGGGCTGCTTTATTGCATGATATAGCAAAACCTGCAACGCAACGATTTGACCCTAAGGTTGGATGGACTTTTCATGGGCACGAACCTTTAGGAGCTAGTTGGGTTCCTAAAATATTCAAGCGTTTAAAACTGCCATTAGATCATAAAATGAAATATGTTAAAAAACTTGTTAACCTTCATTTGAGACCAATTGTTTTAGCTAAAGACATTGTTTCTGACTCAGCTGTACGTAGATTATTATTTGACGCTGGAGAAGATGTTGATGATTTAATGACACTTTGCGATGCAGACATTACTTCCAAGAATAAAGACAAAGTTGAGAAGTATTTAAATAATTTTCAAATCGTAAGACAGAAACTAAAAGAAGTTGAAAAAAGAGATAGTATTCGTAATTTCCAACCCCCGGTTGGTGGAAAAGAAATTATTGAAGCCTTTAACCTTAAGCCATCTCCAGAAATTGGGATTATAAAAGAAGCCATACGCGAAGCTATACTTGAAGGTGAAATACAAAACGACCGATCAGAAGCCTTAAAGTTCATGGAGAAAAAAGGAATCGAAATTGGTTTAACATTGGTTAAAAAAATTAACTAATTTTCTGCATCTTTGCTCTGTACTTAACAACTAATAAAGCTTAATACTATGAAATCATTTGTTTACAGAATTAGCGCGGTTCAAGAAGACCAAGATGCTGAGGAAGTTTATAGAGATATTTTAATTCAAGAAAACAAAACGTTTGAAGATTTTCATCATGCGGTTCTTGATGCATTCGGTTTAGCCGAAGGTGAAATGGCTAGTTTCTATACTTGTACTAAAAATTGGGAAGAAGGACTAGAAATCACTTTGGCTGATATGGGTACTATGGAGCACGAATCCGTTAACATCTTAATGCAAGAATTTACAATTGGTAAGTCTGTTGAACAAGATATTAAGTACTACAAATTCACATACGATTTCTTATTCCCTAAAAAATTCAAAATTGAACGAATTGGGGAAAACGATGAAATTAAAGAAGACGTTCCTGTTTTATTAAAAGAGGTTGGTACTTATTTAGTGGAAGAAAGCCCAATTGAGGATATCACTTTTGATGATTTAGAAGAACCAACGTCTGATCCTTACGGCTTTGATGAAGATGAGTACGACGAGCCTACGTTTGAAAACATTGATGATTTAGATATTTAAGCCACATCCATAAGGATGCAAAATAAAAAAAAACTCATTGTTATTGTTGGACCAACAGCTATAGGTAAAACAAGCCTCAGCGTTTCGTTGGCAAAACATTTTAATTGTGAAATATTAAGTGCCGATTCTCGTCAATTCTACAAAGAAATGGAGGTTGGTACAGCAAAACCTACACCATCTGAAATGGATGGTGTACCTCACCATTTTGTAAACAATCTATCCATTCACGAAAACTACACTGCTGGTCAATTTGAAATTGATGCAATTAAAAAGTTAAATCAACTTTA
>TARA_B110000093_G_scaffold183440_1_pt1 | contig 29772 bp, 25 predicted proteins | sample TARA_B110000093 | Tara Oceans TARA_B110000093 (sample SAMEA4397390) | marine metagenome | biome: Polar Biome; feature: [MIX] marine epipelagic wind mixed layer (ENVO:01000061); material: water (ENVO:00002006), including particulate matter (ENVO:01000060) such as... | depth 10-100 m | reverse complement strand
TTTAAAAAATATTTAGGAGATCTTCTTGAATTTAGTTGAGACTTAAAGTTTTTAGTATTTTTGCGGCATGCAGTTGTCTGAAGTGAAATCTTTAATAGAAAATCAATCAAAAATATTTATTGTTACCCATAAAAATCCTGATGGAGATGCTATGGGTTCATCTTTAGGTTTAGCTTCTGTTTTGAGAAAAAAAGGATGTGCTGTTACAGTTGTAGCTCCTACGGAATATCCTGATTTTTTAAAATGGATAGTTGGAGATGATACGGTGAAAGTTTGGGGTGAGCATACGGATGAGATCAAAAAATCGGCTGAAGAAGCAGATCTTTTATTTTGTTTAGATTTTAACGCTTTACACCGAATTGATGAGGTTGGTGAACTAGTAGCTGCGGCAACGGGTAAGAAGGTAATGATTGATCACCATCAACAACCAGACGCTTTTGCTGATTATACGATAAGCGACATTACGGCAAGTAGTACTGCTGAAATGGTTTATGATTTTGTGGAAAGTATAGGTTTAGATGATTTGATAGATGGTGATGCTGGAGAAGCATTGTACTGCGGAATTATGACAGATACGGGTTCTTTTAGATTTCCATCAACAACTTCAAAAACACATCGAATTACAGCTAATATTGTAGAGAAAGGTGCTGATCATTCAATGGTTTACCGCAGAATTTTTGAAAGTAATACTGAAGCTACTTTAAGGGTTATTGGTCATTGTATGAGTACAATGGAGTTAATGAATGAGGAAGGAGTAGCTATTATAAAAATTTCGAAAGCGGATCATTACAAATTAAAAATCAAAAAAGGAGATACTGAAGGAGTTGTGAACTACGGTTTAACTATGCCACATATCAAGTGTGCAGCTTTTTTTAGAGAGGATAAAGGAATTGTTAAAATTTCGTTTAGATCTAAAGATGACTATGATGTAAATGCATTTGCGCGCGAATATTTTAACGGAGGTGGACATGTAAATGCCGCTGGAGGAATGAGTAAGGATTCATTGGATGCGACTATTGAGCACTTTAAATCGATCATTAAAAACAAATAAGCTTTGAGACCTACTTTTCACTTTATCATTATATTATTTGTGGTTTTATTACAAGCTGCTTGTAATGAGCCAGAGATTGTCGAAAAACATGATCCTTTTAAAGGAATGACTAAAAAGGAACGTATAGATGCGATGGAAGATGCAATGCGACGGGCTGGGAAGAAAGAACAAATTCAAATTGAAGGTTATTTAAAACGTCATCAAATACCTGCGATTAAAACTTCTACTGGTGTTCATTATTACATTTATCAAGAAGGAGAAGGGGAAACTCTGAACGATGGAGAAGTTGTAGTGCTTGATTATGTGGTAAGTAAAATTAATGGCGATACTTTGTACACAACTCAGGAGAAATTAGATGAGTTTAGAATTGCAAATGCAGATAAAGAAAGTGGTTTGCATGAAGCTCTAACGTTACTTAAACCGGGATCGAAAGCTATAATTGTAATTCCTTCTTACAGAGCGCATGGAATTAGTGGAGATACGGATAAGATTCCGCCTTTAACAACTGTTGTTTATAATATATCTGTGAAATAATGAGGTTTGCTACTGTAATATTTGCTTTGTTTTTAGTTGTTGCTTGCAATCAAAAGCATGACGGCTATGCTGAGAAAGAAAGTGGTTTGTTGTTTAAGCTAGAATCTATTTCAGATTTCAAAAAAAGAATTCAGCCGAATAATTATTTGCAGTTTAAATATTCTTTCAAAGATTACTTGGGAAAGGAATTAAACAGATCACGGATTTTACTAAAAGTAAATGATGTTTACGATTCTGGAGGTTTGCTAGAAACCTTAAGCTTAATAAATGAAAAAGAAGTTGCATCTGCTATTTTTCCGCTTTCAAAATTAAGAGAAGAGCTACATGGTGCTTTTTCTTTTAACGGATTGGCCGATTCTACAGTTTTACATGTTCAAGTTCAAATTGACAGTATTTATACGAAGGACGAGTTTGAGAATGCACAAAAAAAATTCAAAAATTGGATTAATGAAGTTGAAACTAAAGATTTTGATGTTTTAAAAGAGGAGCAGTTGATGGATGATTTTGAGCAAGAAAATGGTTTATCTACTGTGCAATCTTTCACTGGAATAAGATATTTATTTTTAAGAAGAGGCGAGGGTGAAGCGTCAGGTTACGGAAAGCGAGTTGAATTAAAATATACAGGACGGTTTTTGAATGGTGAACAGTTTAATACAACTGATTTATTAGAGCACAAATCACAGGACTTTTATGTAGGTCAGGAAATGCAAGTGATTAAAGGAATAGAAGAAGCCTTATTGTTTATGAGAGAAGGTGATGCTGTTTTATTGATATTGCCATCATGGATGGGATTTGGAACAAATGGCTCATCAACAGGTATCGTACCTGCCAGAACTCCGGTTGTTTATGAGCTAGAATTAAATAAAGTGAATTAATCCTTTAAGATTAAGAAGTTGTTGTGCAACTTTGCAAAACGCTATTATTCAAAATAATGAGAAAAGTATTTGTAACTGGAATAGGAACTGATGTAGGTAAAACGATTGTTGCTGCAATTCTTACGGAAGCTTTACAGGCTGATTACTGGAAGCCTATTCAATGTGGTAGTTTAGAGCTTACCGATACGGAGCGAGTAAAGCGTTTAGTTGAATCTAAACAATCTCACTTTCACACAGAAGCGTACTTATTAAGAACACCCGCTTCTCCACATTATGCTGCTGAAGTTGAAGATAAAAAGATTCATTGGGGAAGACTCAAAGTTCCAGAGACTGAAAATACGTTAGTAATTGAAGGTGCTGGAGGAATATTAGTTCCTTTTAATTACAAAGGAGAGTCGATGCTTGATATGGCTAAAAACTGGGATACTGAGGTGGTTATTGTTTCGAGGAATTATCTTGGAAGTATCAACCATACTTTACTTACTTTAAAAGTATTGGCGGATAGTGGAGTGAAGGTTTTGGGTATTATTTTTAATGGAGAGGAAAATCCATCTTCGGAAGAAGTTATTCTCAAAGCAACTAAAGTTCCTTTATTAGGAAGGATTAAAGAAGAGTATGAGTTTACTAAGGACTTGATTACAAAGTATTCACGAGATTATGTTTTCATTTAAATCTCAGCTATAAACTATTAATGAATTCCGAAAACGGTTCGCGCCTACTTGGTGCTATTTTAACTGTTTCAAGTCCAATTTCAACCAATTCTTTATCGATTCTGTTAATGTGATTGACGTTAATTATTGTTGATCTGTGAATTCTGAAAAATGAGTTTTTTGGCAATTTCACTTCTGTTTTATTCATCGAAGAATTTACTAAGTATTTTTTTTTCAAAGTGTGCACTTCAATATAATCTACAGCTGCTGAAATATGAGTGATGTCAGCATATTTCAATTTATGTAACATACCATTGCTTTTTACAAATAAATGATTTTTTTCTTCTGGAGGGATTGCGGTAAGTGGATTGAATTTCGTTTTTATTTTCCTCATCATTTTCATGAAGTCAACAAATTTCACAGGCTTTAATAAATAACCTAAAACATCATGATTAATTACTTCTATTGCATATTCCGGCTTTGATGAAATAACTAAAACAGATACGGATTTATCAAAAGAGTTTAATAAATCCACACCACTCATTTTAGGCATTTCCATATCAAGAATAATAAAGTCTAAGTTTAATGTATCCTGTACTTTTAAAAAATCGATCGGATTGTTAAAAACACCAACACAATCAACACCATCGATTTCCCTAAGGTATTCTTCTATTAAAGTGTTTTGAATAGCATCGTCGTCAATAATAATACAATTCATACTTCTATCGTTTTCCTTCAGTTTTACGGTTAATTCTTAAAAAGTTTCACATTTTTTTTGAGTTGACAACTAATGTTTTACTTTTGCGATTGAATACTATTTCAATCCACTTTTAATAACTGATTTTATGAATTTCTTTAAGGTATTATTTCTTACACTCACACTGTTAGTTGTAAATATTCAAGCTCAGAAGTTAAGCGCTAAGTGGTCGGATCGTATGATTTTGGACGATAAAGTAGATGGTTTTTTTGGTGAGATTGCCGGAGGTAACGAAAAATACATATACGCTCGATTTAACAATGGTGGAGTAGGTGCTAAAATTATTGGCTTTGATAAAAAAACATTGACTAAGCAATTTAAAGCTGAGATCTCTGGCTTTGACTCTAACAAGAAAGATGAAAAGAAGTATAAAAATTTAAATATTTATCAAACTGTTGTTTACGAAGATGTAATTTATGTTTTTTATAAATCTTACGATAAAAAGGAAACTAAAATATTGGTTCGTTCTTACACTCCTGAATTGAAAGAGTTAAATGAGTTAACGGTAGTTACTACTCAAAAAGATAAGATTGCAAGAGAAAATAAAGAAGCTTTTCCTTTTATTAGAATTAATGCAAAAGCAGGAAAAGTATTTATCGGAGTTGAAAAAGAAACTAAGCCTGGCGATAACATAAAATTGGAATACAAGGTTTTAAATAAAGATTTTTCATTTTCAACTTCAGACCGTGTGACTTTACCTTTAGAGTATAAAGCTGGAAGAAGAGGCAGAGGTGTTGACGGGATGTCATCTAGATATGATTTAGGTGATGATGGAAACGTACATATCCGATCAACTATTTATCCTACAAGAAAAGAGGTTAAAGATGTTAAAAGAAAAAGTAAGAGAAGTGATAAAACTGAAAACTTAAACAAATTAAGCTATGAAGTACTATCTACTATTAACCTAAAATCTGGAAAGTTTAAAAGTGTAAATATTAAGGTTGACGGGAAAAAATTATTCTCTGTAAATAGAATGGTTACCAAAAAAGGAGGAGCTAAAATATTTGGTTACTATAGCGATTTCTCAAAGGATAAAAACGGATATGAAGCTCATGGGCTTTACTATGCTAAATTAAATAAGGATTACGAAATTGAAAATTTGAAGTTTTCGGCTTTCTCTAAAGAATTAATTAGAGATATGTTTCGTAATGATAAAGATGATCTTGATGGAGGTAGAAAAGGTGGTTGTTGTTTAATAGGAAAGAAAGGTTCAACTCATGCAGCTGACGAAACTATGAATTCTGATTATGAAATAGAGCAATATAGAGAAGGTAAGAATGGAGATGTTTACTTGTTCGCTTCAATTATGAATAACTATTCTGTTGAGAGTTGTTCTACAGATGCAAATGGAAATACAACGTGTACAACTTCTTATTACTGTCAGAAAAAAAACATCACCGTTTTTAAGTTAGATGAAAAAGGAAATATAGTTTGGGGAAGAAACCAAGATAGAAACCGAACTTATAGTGGTTGGTTTGTTTATGATGTTAATGTAATTAAGGCTGATGATGGATTTTATGTGACTTATGGAGATTTTTCCAACTACCAAAGAACAAAAGCTTGGTGGAAAGTTTGGAAAACAATTGACAGGACAAATCCACTTGAATATATTCATATTGATGAGGATGCAGGGAAGATTTCTGAATTGATTTTAAAAACAAATTCAGCGAACGCAACAAAGGAAGAAGCTAAGTATATTTCACCTCTTGCGATTCAATCGTTTGATGATGTGTTTTATATAGGTTACTCAGAATTACATTCTAAAAAAGGCTTGATGCTGTTGTTTTGTGCGGGAGGTTGTTTAGTTGGTGGACACAAATGGAGTTTTAAAACCGGTTATGGATATTTTGGTGTTTTGGAACCTACAACCAAATAATGAATAGATTTAAACTTATTTTATTGTGCCTTTGCTTTGCCTTTTTAGGAGAAGTAAAGGCTCAATCGTTTTTAACTGATTCATTATTGAGTAATTCTTTTCAAGATTATACTTACGATAAATATAAAGTAAGATCTGTATTGAATTTTAAGGAACGAAGTATTTTGTATAAAATGAATCCATTTTCTTATGTTTCCATAGGTTTAATGTTTGGCTATCAAAGATTTATATCCCAACAGTTGGGTTCGGAGTGTGCTTTTGAAACCACGTGTTCGGAACATGCTAAGAAAGCAGTGGAGCGTTATGGGATATTTAAAGGTTCGTTAATTGGTTTTTACCAATTACAAAGTTGTACGGCGCAAACCGGGTACGATTACCCTGATCATTCAATTAATGAAAAAGGCGAAATAATTAATCCTGTTGAATTAAATGAGGATTAAGTTATTCATAGTTTGTTTGACGGTTTGTGTTTCTTCGTATTCGCAAATTAGTAGTGCTTTCATTAAGCATTTGGTGGTTTACGATTTAAATACTGAGCACAATTCATATTTAAATTCTTTTTCAGATTCGACCAATATTGATTCGCTGGGTTACTTTAAATTGAAATTCAATTTACTTAATAGTAAATATGATGTTTTCCTGGATAATGTTTCTGTTAATCCAGATTTTTTAAATGACTCTTCATTATTAGATTATTCAACAGGTCATTTATTAAAGTGGAGTATTTTAAAAACAAAATCATTAATCCAAATAGACTCTTTATTTGGGAGGAATTATCTGAATAATTCACTGATTAAAAAATCGCTTTTATTGGTGGAAGACAAAACTCTATCTGCAGATTTCTTGCCCTCATCGTTAAGGATTCATTTTGATGAATTTGAAAAAACAAGAAACAAAAAAGCATGGGTTGGAGGTGTTTTGGCAACTGTACTTCCAGGTGCCGGTAAGCTTTACATTGGAAGGGGTAAATCGTTTTTGGGGTCTTTAATGGTTAACGCATTTTACGGTGCGACGGCTTATGAAAGTATTCATAAATTTGGAATAAAAAACCCCTATTCAATTCTTGCTACAGGAGTTTTCAGTGCTTTCTATTTATCAAATATTTATGGGACTGTCTTCGATTTAAAAAGAATTAAAATAGAAAATAAAAAACATTTTTTATATGAAGTGGCTGATTACCAGTCTTCCGGTATTTATTTGTATTAACGTTCTTGTTGCTCAAACGAACGTGGCTACAAATTATGAAAACTCAATGCTGAAGATTGAGCAAGAGATTTACATGTCTGAGAATGACACCTTAAAAAATGAATTATACCTAATTAAGTTTAATAGCTCTTTAAAAGAGAAAGATTTTAAGAGGTCTTATTTTGAATTGAGTAGAGTGAGGGGTAGATATTTTAATGATTTGGCAATACTTCAAGATTTTTATTGGAATGCATCTTTAATCAGTAAACTAGTTAATAAGGTAGATTACGCTGAAACGTATTACGATGCCTACTTAGGCTTAGTACAAGACTCTTCTGTTAATACCCAGTTATTAGGGTTGCTAATTAATGCAGAATTAGATTCAAGTTCTTACAATGAATTTAAAAAAACCTTAACATTAGATACTGCTCTTAACTGCATAGACTGTCTGTCTTTAATTTCTTATTATAGATTGAAAAATAAATTAGGCTACATTTGGGCTTCACGTTTAGTTCCTGGTTTAGGCACTGTCCTTACAGGCGATATATATAATGGTCTTGGCTCTGTTATATCACTAGGCGGTGCTAGTTATGGTGTTTATCATTTATTTTTAAATAAGTTGTATTTAAGTACTGGGATTTGGGGCTACTTATTCATTCCTCGTTTTTATTTTGGTAATATTCGAATGACAAAATATAAGCTGGAGAAACTTGAAGAAAAAAGAAGAGCTAAATTGGCGATTGATTGTGAATTGACAATCAAAGAATTGTTGATTAAATACCCAATTGATTTTCGTTTATCAGAATAGTTTAAGGTAAATTGCAATGATAAATCCACAATTAAAAGTTTGATGATTAGGCCACTCAAAAATCTTTTTCATTATTTATTTATTCTTCCTAAAACGCTTCAGCGAATTAAGAAGATAGATGTTATTTTAGATGAACTTATTTCGGAAGTAAATAAAGTTCCTGAATGGAAATTAATCATTCAAAAGCCCGGTTTAATCTTAAGAATGACTCAGTATGTTGAGGTTCAGAGCTTATTAGATTACAGCTTAAGTGGATTAGCTGGTAGAGAAACTTCTAAAAATGAATTAAGGGCTTGTGTATATTTTTGTGCTTGTTTGCCGATATACGATGACTTTTTTGATGAGAATGATCTTTCTGCTGAAGAGATCAAAACATTGATGTCCGCACCAGAATCTTTTAAGTCAAAAAATGCGGTTGAAGAATTATTTATTTTCTTACTTAAAGAGGTTTATCAGAACTTACCAAATCAAGAATCATTTGCATTTTATTTTGAAAAGTTATTTTACGCGCAAGAAGAAAGTAAGCGTTTGTTAGATGCTTCCTTAACAACAAAAGAAGTTAAGGAGATTGCCTTTGAAAAAGGTGGGTATACGGCTTTGTTATTTCGAAGTATTTTATCCCATGATTTAATCGAAGGTGAAAAGGAAGCTTTGTATCAATTAGGTGCTGTAGGGCAATTAATGGATGATATTTTTGATTTATATGATGATGTTGAAGAAGGGTTAAATACAATTGTAACTAGGTTTGGATTTGACTTTAAACCAATGGTTGAGTTGTATGAAGTAGAAATTTTAAAATTGAAAGAGCAGATTTTAAATCTTGAGTATTCTAAATCGAATAAAGAACGATTTATTCGTGAAATCATGTTGATGGTAAATGGTGGTACTTTATGTGCTAATCAATTTTTATTAGCCCAAAAGAATAATAATAATCGATTCGATATTTCTGAAATAGGAAGGGCTCCATTAATTTGTGATATGGAAAAGAAGTCTAATTGGGTTAAAATGGCAAGATTATCTATAGCCAATGCTTAAATCGATTTTCATAATTATTCGGTATTTACCATTTTATTTAAAGCTTTATAAAGACTTTAAAAGAGTAAAGATGTATACGGATGAGTTACTTGTTGATATTAAATCACGGTTTTTAAATTGGAATGATCTCGTTGATTCTGCAAATGAAAAGCGGATGATGGATTATATCATCGTACAAACCATGTGGACTAGTGCTTTCTGTTTATTAAGAGGTGGAAGAATGGAGGAAAATGAGCTGAAAGCTATAGTGAATATGAGTGCATTGGCTCCTTTGTATGATGATTTTTTTGATAAAAAAGATATGCCCGGTCAGAAAATACAGAAGTTGGTTAACACGCCTTTTGATTATGAGGCGAAGTCTGATTTAGAATTACTGTTTTTAGAGTTTTCTAAAAATGTTCATCGAAACGTTAAAAATATTTCATTTTGTTTAGAGAATGCTCTAAGAGTTTTTAATGTACAAAATGAGAGTAAGAGATTAGCTACAGATCCTTCATTAACCCGCAAGGAAGTTAAAGAGATTGCTTTTGAAAAAGGCGCTTCAACTTTAGTTTTTATGGGGAATATGTTAAATGAACCATTAACTATTTCGGAAGAAATAATGATGAATGAATCGGGTGGGGTTGCTCAGTTTTTAGATGATATTTTTGATCTTTGGGAGGACAGTTTCGCAAACAGAAAAACTTTATCTCATCCTATTTCTGATATAGCTATTCTTGAGAAGGAGTTTTTAGAGAAAGTCAGTCTTTTTAAAAAATCATTAAATGATTCAGGATTTAAAAAGGGAAATATAAAAGCTTTTTATTTTCCTTTGGCGTTTATAATTGGTGCCACTAGAGTTTGTTTAGAAGGATATAAAAAATTGCAAGCTAAATCGAATAATATCTTTAATGTTAAAGAATATTCAAGAAAGGAAGTAGTTTGTGATATGGAGGATAATTCTGTAAGATGGAGAGCATTTCGTTTATCAGAATTTTAAAAATTTGAAATAGTTTGTCTATTTTAAAAGTTAGGAACGTTAATTGATATTATAAGATATGATTAAATATAGAATTTTGATTTTAGGTTTTTTGATGGCTTGCGTAACTTTAGTATCTGCGCAAAAACATGAATATTCAACGTCAAATAAAAAGTCGATTAAAACTTATGAAGCTGCTTTAACGCAATTTGAACTTCGATATTTTGATGAAGCAATTATTTTATTAGATAAAATAATTAAAAAAGATCCATATTTCATTGAGGCTTACGCTGTTAAAAGTACCATTTACGCTATTGGAAAAAACTATATTCCTGCAATTTCCTTTTTGGAAGAAGCATTAAATAAAAATCCAGATTTCATTCCTTTTTTACATCTTGATTTAGCCGGACTTTATTTCAAAACTCAGCAATATGAAGCAGCAAGATCAAAGGCTGATGAATACATTAAAAGATATCAGCCAAAGGCAAAGCAAAGAAGAAAGGCTCAGTTGATTTTAGAGTCAAGTAAGTTTTCGATTTATTCTTTAAAACATCCAAAAGATATAACGCCTGAAAATTTAGGTGGAAATATTAATTCTGAGTTAAAAGACTATTTGCCTGTTTTATCTGTAGATATGAATACGCTTGTCTTTACGCGAACTATTCCTGATGACCGCACTCCGTCAGGATTTCAAGAGGATTTTTATGCTGCTTTTAAAGATGGAGGGGAATGGATAAAAGCGTTTAATATAGGAAAGCCTCTGAATACGGAAGTAAACGAAGGCGGGCATGCATTAACGCCTGATGGTCAGGCAATGTTTTTCACGATTTGTGACCATTACGGTTTCTATGGTAAAGGGAGAGCAGGTCATGGTAGTTGTGATATTTTTGTAACGCTGCTAAAAAACGGAAAATGGGGTGAAGCTAAAAATTTAGGGCCAAAAGTGAATAATAGGAGTCATGATGCGCAGCCAAGTATGAGTAGTGATGGAAGAACGTTATATTTCTCAAGTACTCGTGGAGGTGGTTATGGAGAGAATGATATTTATATGACTAAAATCACATCAAAAGGTTGGACTACTCCGGTAAATTTAGGCGGTGTAATAAATACTCCAGGAAGAGAAGAAGGGGTTTTTATACACCCTGATAATCAAACTTTATATTTTTCATCTGATGGGCATCCAGGATTAGGCGACAACGACATTTTTATGAGTAAACGTCAGCCAGATGGTTCTTGGGGTAAGCCCATTAATTTAGGTTATCCTATAAATACGGCGCAAGATGAGTTTGATTTCACGGTTGATGCTTTAGGTGGATATGCTTACATGACTTCGGATAGAGAGGGTGGTTTTGGAGATTGGGATATTTATCGTTTTTTATTACCCGATTCGTTAAAACCAAAACCTGTGAGTTACATGGCAGGGAAAACCTATGATGTTGAAACAAATGCGCCATTAAGCGCGAAGTTTGAATTAAAAAATTTAGCAAATGGAAAAAAAGTTGTTGAATCTCGATCTAATGAGCAAGGTAAGTTTTTGGTTTGTTTACCGCATGGAAAGAATTACGCATTAAATGCATCTCATGAAGGTTATTTGTTTTTCTCTGAAAGTTTTAAGTTAGAGAAGCCATCTTCCTTGAAACCTGTTGTGAAAGATGTTCCAATGGTGCCGATCAAAATAGGAGCTAAAGTTGTCTTGAAAAATATATTTTTTGATGTAGATGAATTTGCCTTGAAAGATGAAAGTAAGGTTGAATTAATGAAGTTAAATGAGTTTTTAGAAAAGAATCCAACACTCAAAATTGAAATTGGTGGTCATACGGATAACCAAGGTAATGAAGAGCATAACTTAATATTATCAAAAAATAGAGCTCGTTCAGTTTATGAATGGTTAATCATGAATAAGATTGATAAGGCTAGACTAACTTTCGAGGGTTACGGTGACAGCGATCCTGTTAAGCCAAATGATACAGCTGAAGGAAGACGGGAGAACAGAAGGACGGAGTTTAAAGTTATAAGTAGATAAAAACCTTTGTTGGGAATAATCGCTTTCTTTATCGAAATACGATTTAATTATTTTTTTTTGAATGAAATTTAAAATTTTGGTGATTTTGTTGTTTGTTTTTTCGGTATGTTTTTTTTCTTTTCCTAAAGCTCGCTCTCTTGTGTGTACAATTGTTTTTCCGATAGATCTATCTTGTCTTTCTGGTGAAAATTCTGATAAAGGTAAAGTGTTAAATTGGATAGCCTTATCGGAGGGTAACAAAGAATGCCTTGGAGAGGCGAAACAAGCTTATAAAATTAATTTGGAACTATCTACAGTTGTTGATTGGATTTATTATTTTAAAATAAGTCCATCATGGTTTTTACGGAAATTAATTATTGGGAATAAAATACGTTTTAGTCAACAAAATATACTGAAATAACTTTGCATAAATTACCTCCACTCAATTTACCGAAATATTCTTTTCGATTTAAAAAGTCTGTACTTGATGAGCCTTTAATTTTTGACTCAATTAGAAAAAAGTGGCTTGTTTTAACTTCTGAAGAGTGGGTGAGGCAAAATTTAATAAGGTTTCTTGTTGATTCAGAAGGGTTTCCTGAGTCACAATTCAAAATAGAAACAGGAGTGAAAATTAATGGAAATCAAAAACGATCTGATATTTTAATCTATAAGGATGGAATTCCTACTGTTTTAGTAGAATGTAAAGCTTTAAAAATTAAACTCGATCAAAGTGTTTTGGATCAAGCGTTAAATTATAATCAAAAATATAATTGTAATTACATTTTAATTTCAAATGGAATTAAACATATTTTTTTCTACTCAAAAGAAAATGAAATTATTCAATTAACGAATTTCCCTAGCTACAAAAGTTTAAAGTCATAACTTTTTCCCTTCTTCGACGTATCTTGGAAGAATTTATTTTTAGATATTATGAGGTACCTTTTTATATTATTACTGATAGCTTTTTCGTTTACTGGATTTTCTCAAGCTAATTACGAAGTAAATACACTGATTTTTAAGGCGAAAGAAGAATTTCGTGTATACTTCTTAAGGAGTAAAACAGACTTTTATAAACTTGAAGGTCAGTTTCATAAAATAGGGGTGACATCAATTACTAAAGAATACCCTAGGAGCTCCAAGCCTCGAGAGTCAGTTAATCAACTAGGAATGCCTACAACTGATATTTCTCTAATTTATAGGTTGAAATATTCAGGCGATTATAAGCCAACTGATTTGGTTAATAATTTAATGAGAACTGGTGCTTTTCAATATGTTGAACCATCTTTTATTTTTCAATCGTTGTACACTCCAAATGATACAGAATTAAATACATGGAATCATTTGGAATTCATGAACGTATTTGATGCTTGGGATGTGACAAAAGGTGATACTAATGTTGTGATTGGTATTTCAGATACGGGCTTTGATATTGATCATCCTGAGTTAGTTGGAAGTGTGAAGTATAATTATGCGGATCCTATTAATTCAGTTGATGACGATGGGGATGGTTATATTGACAATTATAGAGGTTGGGATTTAGGAGAAAGCGATAATGATCCATCAATTGATGGAAATGACCATGGAGTTGTAGTTGCTGCTTTTGCTGGTGCTACTCCTGATAATAGCTTTCAGGTTGCCGGAACTGGCTTTAACTGTAAGTTAATGCCATTAAAAATTGCTGACGCTTCTGGTAATTTAACAAAAGGTTATGAATCTATTATATATGCTGCTGATCATGGCTGCGATATTGTTAACTGTTCTTGGGGTTCACCTAACTCATGGTCTCAGCAAGGACAAGATGTTATTAACTACGCTATAGGTAAAGGTTGTTTAGTAGTCTCTGCAGCAGGTAATAGTAACGCTAAGGACTTATTTTATCCTGCTAGTTTTGAGTTTGTACTGTCTGTTGGCGGAACAGATTCCTTTAATCAAAAATGGACTGAAGCTAGTCAAGGTTCAAATTACAATGATTATGTTGATGTTGTTGCTCCAGCGGTTAACTTATATCGAATAACAGATGGTGGAGGAGCTTTGAGAAGTGGAGGCAGCGGGACATCACTTTCAGCACCTATTGTTGCTGGAATTGCTGGATTAGTGAAAAGTCAATTCCCATCTTACAATCCATATCAAATTCTTGAACAATTGAAGTCAACAGCAATTGATATTGATACAATTGCATTTAACGCTCCATATCAAGGTACATTAGGAAAGGGCTTAGTTGATGCTCATAAAGCTGTAACTGATTCGACGAATCCTGGTTTTATATTTACCAATGCTATTTTCACAGACTCAACGGATGATATATATCGAGCTGGGGATACTGTATACTTATACGGTGATTTTTATAATATGTTAGCTGCGTCTTCAAGTGCAACAGCTATGAGTTTATCTACAGGGTCTCCATATATTGAATTATTGGACTCTGCTTTTACTTTTGGATCGTTTCCAGGAGAAGGTGCTGGATGGAAATCAGAAGGTGCTCCGTTCAAGTTTAAGGTGAAAGATGATATTCCGTTTAACAAAACAATTGATTTTAAAGTAACCATCACCGACGGAGATTACTTTACCTGGCAAATGATTAAGGCTGATTTTAACCCTCATTACATAAATATTACAAATAATAATATTGACTTTACAGTTGGAGGGAACGCTGATTTCGGTTTTATAGGAAATTCTTTAGGAGGCAAAGGTTTGGGTGTTAAGTATAAAGGAGGTTCAAATATTTTATATCAAATGGGAGTGTTGGCTTCTTTAAATGGCACGCAATCAAGTTTCGGTTTAGATGGAGATTTTGCATACAGTAAGGGGATAGATTCGGCATCTAATTACGAAGCTGATCTTGTTTTGTATTCCAAATATTCGGATGATGCTGCAGGAGTTGATAAAATAGGATTAACAATAGATCAAAAAACAATGTCCTGGTCGGAAAGTAAAAGAAGTGATTTTATTATATTTGAAATGAACGTCAAGAATAATTCAGGTTCTGATATCAATGGTTTGAATATTGGTTTGTTTAGTGATTGGGATATTGCTAGTTATGATGAAAATATTGGAGTTTATGATTCATTAATTAAAACTGGGTATTGTTATAGTATAGGGGGTACGTATGCTGGTATTCATATTCTTTCTGATTCAACTGAATCTCATTATGCCTTTAATAATGACGGGGTTAATGGAAGTATTAATAATGGGGACGGTTTTTCAAGTGCGGAACAGTTTTCTTCAATAAGCAATGGTAACTCTCGAGATAGTGCTAATTTGGGAGATGTTTCTCAAACTGTTGGATTAAATGGGATTAATATCATAAATGGTGATTCTGTTAAGTTGACGTTTGCTTTAGTAGTAGGAGATGATTACAATACTATTAAAAAGGCAAGTCTTGAAGCTGATACTGCTTATTTTGAGCTATATAATTTAGTTTTAGACAACAATTATTTGAAAAACACTTTATGTAATGCAAGTTGCGATGGTAAAGCTTCCGTTGGAGTTAGAGGTGGGGTAGGTATTTATGATTTTCAATGGGATGATTTATTATCTCAGGTTATAGATACGGCTTCGGCACTTTGTTCAGGGACTTATAAGTGTGTTGTAATGGATGAATCAGGTATTTCAGATTCTATTTCAGTTTTAATTACTGAACCTTCTCAGCTGGTTGTTAATTTAACGGATACAATTATGGATGTAGGTTCAAATTGTAAAGGGGAAATTAATGGAGCGATAAGTGGCGGAACTCCTGCATACGTCATTTCATGGAGTGATGACTTAGGAAGGGACTCTCTGCATGCTATTAATTTATGTGTTGGAGAGTATGATTTTATTGTTACTGATGTAAATGGGTGTGAAATAAAGGATACAATAGCCATTAGCGATTTAGTTGGGAAAGATGAATTGTCATTGAATGAAGTGCTTGTTTTCCCCAACCCATCACGAGGAGTCATTTCTTTAAGCAATGTAACAAACCCTTTAACTGTCTTAATCTTAGATATTAACGGAAAAGAACTACAAAGACACGCAACAAAAAAAACTTTGACTATTGATTTAAATGGGTTTTCGCAAGGAATATACTTTGTTAAAATTCAGAATGAAAATTCATCAATAATAAAAAAAATAAGCATAATTAAGTAATGGATTAATTTCCTTACGTTATCTGTTTTTAATTGTAACTAATTTTTCCGTAAATTAGACAAGGCTACAAGCTATTGTTTCAATTTACAAATAAGTTCTTAACGTTAAAATGAAAGGTGTTTTAATATATTTAATGTTTTTTTTTTTGAGTTTTGTTTTAGTTGCTCAAGATCATTCAGTAATTGAACGAAATGGAGTTAATGTAATCAAAGGTCAACTTATTGCTAAAATAAAAAAAGAACACTTTTTTACTTTTCACAAGCAAAACTTTTTAGAAACACCTATCTTTTTTCTTTTTCAAAAATTCGGAGTCACTTCAATAGAAAGAAAGTTTCCGAATAATCACTCCTCTCGAAATTCTGAAAATTCAGATGGATTAAAATTAGTTGATCTTAGTCTAATTTATACTATAAATTATTCCATAGACTTTAATGAAGAATTAGCTTCTAGATGGTTTTTTTCAAGTGGATTATTCGAGTATGTTGAACAGCAAGTACTCCCTGAGTTACTTTATACTCCTGATGATCCTAAAATAGGAAGTCAGTATCATATTAGTTTAATTCAAGCTATAGAGGCTTGGGATATTCAAAAAGGAGATACAAATGTTGTTATTGGGATTGTAGATACCGGAATTGACAGTGATCATCCTGATATCGTAAATAATATAAAAAGGAATTACAATGATCCAATTGATGGGATTGATAATGATAATGATGGATACATCGATAACTTTACAGGTTGGGATACAGGCGGAAACGATAATGACACTGAAGTAACAGGACAACATGGTTTAAAGGTAGCGAGTTGTGCAGCTGCTGTTACAGACAACGGAACCCATGTTGCTGGAGTGGGTTTCAATTGTAAGATTTTACCGGTCAAGATATCTAATAATAGTGGCGTTTTGATGGATGGTTATGCCGGTGTGAAATACGCTGCCGACCACGGTGCTAGTGTAATAAATTGTTCTTGGGGAACAACTTATCATACTCAGTATGGACAAGATATTATTAATTACGCAACAAATAATAAAGGCGCTGTTGTAATTGCTGCAGCTGGAAATAGCGCCGCAAGCACTTATTTATACCCCGCTTCATTCGAAAATGTGCTTTCTGTGGGTGGAGTTAATTCTAAAGATGAAATTTGGAGAGAAAACTCCACGAAAGGTTCACAGTATAATGATAAAATTGATTTAGTAGCACCTTCTCAAAGTATAATTGCTCTAAATGTAGGAGGCGGTAGTGGTCATATTGGTTACGGCACCTCTTTTGCCGCACCAATCGTTGCGGGGGTTGCAGCCTTAGTTCGTTCGGAATACCCAGATGCTTCACCACAAAAAGTCGCTGCAATTTTAAAAGCATCAACAGATAGTATATATCACATTCTTGGTAATGAAAGTTTTAAAGGTGCTTTGGGTACAGGTAGAGTTAATGCTTTTAAAGCCTTGTTACCTGTGTTAACTCCATTTATCACATTGCATAAATACAATGCTGATGACGGGTTAGAACAAGACCTTGCAGTTGGAGATACTGTTGTTTTAACGGTCGATTTAAAAAATCACTTGGGTAATGCAGATAATCTTTCTATTGTATTAAGATCCGAAGATGGTAAAGCTTTAGTAATTGATTCTTTATCATCAATATCAAGTTTAAATACGAATGAAGTAAAAACGTGTTTAGCACCATTTAAATTTATTGTTAATGTTGGAGCTGGTATTAATGCATCCATAGAGTTTAGTTTGGAGATCTCAGATGGAGTTCATATTTGGGAAGACGCATTTACTTTATCAGTAAATAAAGACTATATAGATATATTAACCAATAATTTAGATCTAAGCTTCAATAATTACGGAAGAATTGGATATACATATACAGGTTCTGGTTTAGGTGTTAAGTATAAAGAAAGTGAAAGTTTAATTGGTGAAATGGGGGTTTTGGTAGCAATATCTGATACAAATGTTCTTTCTTATGAGGATTATGAACTTTTAACTTTTGAACCAGCGGTGATTAATTCCCCAGATGCGTTGAGTTTATCTAATGCGACCTTTACTGCAACTGGTGTTTTAGTTGATGATTGGGCAATTAGTCCAATTGGACTTAAAGTACAGCAAACTGCTTACGCTTGGGATACACCACATAATGAGAATTATATCATTTATGAATATATAATTAGAAACCCTACAATTACCGATTTTAGCGATGTTTATGTGGGTGTTTATAGCGATTGGAATATAGGGGATAAAAATTCTAATGTTACAAAATTTGATGCGAGTAATAATTTGGGATACGCTTATGAACCGAGTGGAACTTACGCAGGAGTGAAGGCTTTACGGACGGAAAAGGTGAATTATTATGCATTCGATCAATCGGGGTATGAAGGGATAAATATTGCAGATGGTTTTAATGACTCAGAAGAATATCAGTCCATGACCAATGGCATTAGTCATTCAAATGTAAGTGGTGATGTTGCAAATATTATTTCGAATGGTCCATATGCTATTGGAGCAGGTGATTCTTTAATTGTTGCGTTTGCTATTTTAGCTAATGAAAATCTAGAAGGTTTGTCTGCTGATGCTGAATATGCTGAACTAATGTACGAGGAGATGAGGGGGATTGAATTAGAAGTAAATTCAATTAAAAATGCCAATTGTAATGGAAGTGAAACCGGTGAAATTAATGTTGATGTGGATTTAGGATTCCCTCCTTATACATTAACATGGAATCATGATACAACAATTACTACATTAAATATAAGTCAATTAGGTGCTGATGTTTATGATCTTTCAATAACAGATAAATATGGAATTTCTAGAGCGGCTTCTTTTACCGTAACGGAACCAGATTCTTTAAGTGTTAATTTGATTTCAAAAAAAGAGATTACCTGCATAAATGCTAAAGATGGGGGTGTTGAACTAGATGTTTCTGGTGGTGTTGGTGAGTATGTTTTTAACTGGAATAATCTTGCGGTTGATTCAATTAGAAATCCAGATCTTGGCGTAGGAACTTTTACTTTAGAAGTTTCAGATTCCATTGGTTGTGTTGGAGTTCTTGAAGTAATAATTAACTCTCCTGATTCTATAAAGGTTTTCGAAACGAATATTATTAATGATTCTTTGAATATTTGTGATGGTAAAATATCACTTAATGCAACTGGTGGTACTGCTCCTTATATGTATTCTTTAGAAGATGGTGTTTTTAAGTTAGATAGTGTTTTTAGCGAACTTTGTGGAGGAGAATACACTGCAACAGTCAGAGATGCAAATAGCTGTATTGAAGACATAATAACGAAAGTTGAAGCTCCTTTTGTAGTGTTTGAAAACTTTAGAACTGATGATGGAAATGATCAAAACCTTGCAATTGGGGATACGGTTACATTGTATTTAGATTTAAAAAATTATATGGATATGTCCTCTAATTTAAATGTGGTTTTACACTCCGCTGATGGTAAAGTAGAAATGATTGATTCACTTTCCGATCTTTCATTTTTGACCAAAGGTGAAATTAAAACGTGTTATGTGCCTTTTAGATTTGTAGTAAATTCAACTGTTAGTTTAAATAGTAAAGCTGATTTTAAGATTGACATTACAAATGGTATCGATGTATGGAACGATTATTTTGAAATTGTGATTAATAAAGATTATGTTGATGTACTGACGAATAATTTAGACTTAAGTTTTAATAATTATGGAAGAATAGGGTATACTACTGCGGGAGCAGGAAAAGGAGTGATTTATAAAGATGGTACTAGTTTAATTAGTGAAATGGGAGTTCTTTTAGCTATTGCCAGGAACGATGTTTTGTCATACGAAGATCAAGAGTTATTCACTTTAGAATCGGCTGTTGTAAACACAAACGAAATTTTAAGTTCAACAGGGGCAGATTTTATTGTATCAGGTGTTTTAACGGATGATTATGCTGTTCAACCAAAAGGAGTCACAGTTGAACAAACTGCTTATGCATGGGATACGCCAAATAATGAAAATTATGTGATTTATGAATTTGTTATTAAAAATCTAACCGAAGATGATTTGGATGAAATTTATGTTGGTGTTTACAGTGATTGGGATATAGGTGATGAAAACTCTAATGTAACAGGATTTGATGTAGGAAAAGATATTGGTTATGCTTATGAACCAGGAGGGTTATATGGCGGAGTTAAAGCACTGAGAACTAATAAGGTTAATTATTATGCCTTTGATAAGTCGGGTATTGAAGGAATTGATATATCTGATGATTTTAACGACGCTGAAGAGTATGAATCGATGACCAGCGGTATTGCTCACGTAAATGTTTCAGGGGACGTAGCTAATATTATATCGAATGGTCCATATTTAGTTAAGTCTGGCGATTCATTAGTTGTTGCATTTGCAATTTTAGCGGGTGAAGATATGAAATCTTTAAAAACTCATGCTCAGTATGCTGAGTTACAATATGAGAAAATGAGAGGAATTACTATTGATTTAGATGAGTTTGAAAACGTAAGTTGTAATGGTGTAAAGGATGGATTGATCAGTTTATCGATTGATTTAGGTTTCCCTCCTTATTCAGTAGAATGGTTTCATGATCTATCAATTACAGTTCCAAATGCTACCAATCTTGATTCAGGAAGTTATAATGTTTCCATTACAGATAAATATGGTATTTCTAAATTAATGAATTTTACAATTTCAGAACCTTCAGAATTGGTTGCAGATTTAATTTCAATCGAAAATACCTCATGTACTGACGCTAAGGATGGAAATGCAACATTAGATGTTTACGGAGGAACAGGTTCCTACTACTATAATTGGAATAACTCAAAGGTACCAGGGATTGAAACACCAGATTTACCGGCAGGGACTTATGTTTTAGAAGTTTCAGATATCGTTGGATGTATTGATACTGTTGATGTCTTTATTGGAGCTCCTGATTCGCTAAAATTATACAAAGCTGAAATTATAGATGATACACTAAATATTTGTGAGGGCAAAGCTGTGTTAATTGCTTCAGGTGGAGTCTTACCATACCTTTATTCATGGAATGAGGGGAGTATTCAAGATGATAATACTTTTGATGGTTTATGCAGTGGTACTTATGAAGCAACAACTATTGATGCAAATGGTTGTAGTCAAAGCGAACGTTTTATAATTGAAGCACCAGAAATAATCGAAGGAGAAAATAGAGTGAATGAAATAATACAAGAATTTAAGTTTTATCCTAATCCTGCAGACGAATATATTATTGCGGAGTTTAAGTTAAGATTTGAAGAAAATGTTACAATCTCTATCGTAGATCTTAATGGGAGGTTAATACAGCGTATTTTAAGTGAGAAGTTAGACTTAGAAACGTATAAAGTAATTCTTAATTCTAGCGTACTAAAAGCAGGTAATTATTTTATGAATATTACTTCTGAATCAGGAAGTTCTTCTCATCAGTTCGAAGTTTATCACTAATATTTGGCATTCTTTATTTAAATCGTATTTTTGTTTAAAAAGGATCAAATGGATTTAACTGGAATATTTACAATTGGTGGTAAACCGGGTTTACAAAAATTAGTTGCCCAATCATCTAACGGAGTTATCGTAGAGTCTTTATTGGACGGTAAAAGGTTTAATGCATACTCGTCATATAAAATATCATCTTTAGAAGATATTACTATTTACGGTGAGGTGGATGATATTCCATTAAAGGAAGTGTTTGCTGCAATAGGTAAAGCTAATAATTTTGGGAAGTTGGAAGTTCCAGCTAAAAGTGAATTAAAAAGTACACTTTCTACTTATGTGCCGGCCGACTCTGAAAGAGTTTATGAATCAGACATCAAGAAGTTGTTTTCCTGGTATAATTTATTAATTGATAGTAAAATATTAACTGTTGAATCTTCTGAAGAAAAGAAAGCGGATAAAACAGCTTAATTAAAATAAGATATAAATAGAAAAGGCCTGAACTTAATAGTTCAGGCCTTTTCTATTTTGATTTGTAGTCCAAAAAAAGGCGCGTGGAAATAAAAAAAGTGCCGTTAAATGAACTACACTATCAAAAGGCAAAATTCTACACTAAATAATTAAAAGTAACTCAAAACCTGTCCTATCGATTGGGAGTACTATATAGTTTACAGCATTTTAGTAGAAATGATTTCTTGAAAGTTGTTTTTTTTTAGGACGAACTCTATTTTAAATTCTAATTATCATTATTTTTAGAAAACCAAACTCTATTATAATTTTTGATTCTGAAATTACATTTTTTCAGTTAGAGTTAGTATCGCTGCTAAATCTATTAATTTGCGGTTTGTGAATTCAAGCATAGGGACGATTAATCCACCAAAGATTGGGTCGCGCAAGAATTAAAAAAGTAGCGGGAACGATAAGCCCATTAGAAAACCTTGACAATAAGCAGAATATTGGCTTTAATTTGTTGATTTAAGTTTTGATGAAGTTGGCGTTTATTGTTTTGAATTAACCATGAACGCTGGTGAGTTTGTTTTAAAACGTGTTTTAGTGTTGAAGTTATTGCTTTAAATTGTACGACTAATATGAACAATAGCCAGATTAATACATACCCAAATTCGTTCATAAATGAATTGAATTATTAATTCACAGCCAAATGAAGAATTTATATAATTTAATTAAGAAACTTTCTCAAAGTGAAAAGCGATATATCAAATTAAGGTTTCAATCAACCAAGGCTGAAAGTCAATCTATTTTATATTTTGATTTTATAACTAAGCAAAAGGAATACGATTTTGACTTGTGGTTAGACTTAGATAATAAAACAGCTCCTGTTTTAAGATCCAACCTTGATAAATTATACAGATCAATTTTAAAGCAATTACGAATTTTTCATTCGGAAGGAAGTTCTGATGTTAAATTACAGGGTGTATTAATGGATGTTCGCTTGTTGCAGGAGAAAGGACTAGTTACAGAAGCACGTAAATTAAATACAAAATTAATAAAGTACTCAAAAGAAGAAGAGCAGTTTCATATACTTAAAAAGTCATTATCGAATCAGTGGCGTTTATTTCACTGTTCAGGAATGTTAACCAATGAGATCATAGGTGAACTTGAGTTTGAAATTAATTATTGTAGAAAACAAGAAACAGAGTTAGAGGATTTAAATGTATTACACAGAAAGGGAGTTGGATTATATTATTCGTATTTCTTTAAAGAGAAAAAACCTGAGTATCTAAAAGAGATAGGATTACTTCTAAAACATAAGATTTTTAGCGAAAACACGAAAATTAGCTCTTCAAATGCTAAAATGGTCTGTTTTGAAATAAAGGCACTTTGTAAAGTGGTTTTAGGAGATGTTGAAGGGCAGCATTTTGAACATAAAAAACAATTGGAGTTATTATTTACTGCAGATCTTTTTGAAAAGGATTATACTAATAAGCTATTAGTCATAAGTAATGTTTTTACATTCCTAAAATCAAGAGGGAAAATAAAAGAGTTTGGAGCTTACCTTAGTTTTTTTAAACAATACTTTTCAAAGATCTTTAGCAGAACCTCCGATAATATATTGGCAGAAAAGTACTATGATATTTATTTTCAAAATAAAATATATCAGCAACAGTTTGATGTCAATAAGGAAGAGATAGAGGCCTTGATTTCTGATTTCACACAGTTGGTTAGTAATCGAGAAATTAATAATAAGCTCCTAATTTCCGGAACATATTTATCCTTATCGGAATTACTAGTTTTAAGTGGAATTGAGCGAAAAGTAATACCATTATTAATTGAATATCAAGATTGGAATAAAGCAAATAAATCATCTAATAGCTTTATTAATAGTGAATTATTATTTTTAGTTGTTTATTGGAAAAGAGAGAAGCTTGATTCTTTGGGTAATAAGTTAAACGGCTTTGAACAGTTTGTGAAATCTCATGATTTAAAATTAGACTACGATCAAAAGGCAATACTAGGATTAATTAAACATAAATACTTAGGATCCGTAAAGCTTAAGGTAGATTTTAAAAGAGTGAAAAAAATATCCAATAAAATCATTATTGATTCTTTAAGTAGAGGAGTAGTGATTGAAAAACAGGCGAAACTCTTTTTTACAGAAAGTAAAGAAGAATATCTTCCAGAGAACGACCTATTATTAGAAACTTTAAATAAGTTGATTTAGATGAGAGTACTATTATATTTTATTAAAACTTTTCTTTTTTCACTTTTAATCTTATCAACTTCATGTTCGGAGGTCTCAATTACCTATGAGCAGAAGTTAAAAAGCAAGAGGCAATTTATTGAAGCCGGTTTTTATGGAGCAAATTCTCCTTTATTACCGAATGACAAAAAAAAGTTTAACGGCTTGAGTTTTTTCAAGATTGATTCAACTTATCGCATTACCTCAAAAGTTGAATGGGACCTTAATTGTGAGGCTGTTCAAGTTTATAAAGATTCAGGAGAGGTAAGTAATAATTATCCAACTGCAAAATTATCATTTATAGTTAATGGAAAAGTAAATGAACTTACGGGATATAGTAAATCAAAAAAAAATATCTCTTCTTTATTTGTTCCGTTTTATGATTTAACTACAGGTATTGAAACCTATGGTGGAGGAAGGTTTTTGGATGTTGACGTTAAAAATAATCAACAAATAGTGTTGGATTTTAATACGGCATATAATCCCTATTGTGTTTACAACCCTAATTACATTTGTCCAGTACCACCTGTTAATAATACCTTGAAGGTAAAAGTCCTCGCAGGAGAAAAATTACCAATAATCGATAATCATTAACGGTAAATTGATATGGCAAATCGGTAAGATAATAAACCAGTAAGTTTAACAAAGATTAAAGGGATAAGATGAAAAAAAATTATTGTTTTACTTACGTTAGCAATGAACGTTTCATTATTTGCAATTTCGGATATTACTTCTGTAATAGAGTGTGGTGAACTTAGTGAGGTTCCGGTAGATGACTAGGAAGCAATTAGCTTATTTAAATAGGTTGTTTAAATGAGTTTTTCTTAATCTAATATTAAACGCCAGAATATAGATCAGTTATTCAATGAAGTATCCTTTTTTGTGCTTTAAATTTTAAATTACTTAGTTGGTTTTCTTAATTTTAAAAGAATGCCTAACCAAATTAAATCATTCATAAATAGTCTGTTTATAAACGAATCCTATTCGAAAAGCAGTCATATTCAGTCTTTGTGGAGTGGATACGGTAGTATAGATAAATGGAGTTCAATAAATGGAGATTCAATAATTGTAAAACACATTAAATTACCAACTAGAATTGATCACCCTCATGGTTGGAATTCAGATGTGGGCCATAAACGTAAAATTCAATCCTATAAAGTAGAACAAGAATGGTATTTAAAATATGTCCATCTTTTAAATGAAAATTGCCGTATACCTAAATTATTAGGAGAAAGTGAAATCGATGGAGAAATGATTTTGGTCCTAGAAGATCTTGACAAGTCTGGATACCCAATTCGATTAGGCAACATTTCTGAATTGCAAATTCATAGTTGCGTTCGATGGTTAGCTAATTTACATGGACAATTCATTTCTCACAAAGCAACTGGTCTATGGGATTTCGGGAGTTATTGGTGTTTAGCGACTCGACAGGAGGAACTTGATAGAATGGAGGATTCTCAATTGAAAGCTTTTGCAAAATTAATTGACTTTAAACTAAATGAATGTAAATTTCAAACGATTCTTCATGGAGATGCTAAAGTCGCTAATTTTTGTTTCTCAAAGGATGAATCGAAAGTGGCTGCTGTCGATTTTCAATATGTAGGAAAGGGCTGCGGAATGAAGGATTTAATATACTTCATGAGTAGTTGCTTAGACGGTTCAGAATGTGAGAAAAAGGAAAGTGAAATTTTAGAAGTATATTTTAAAGAAATCAACAATTATTTACCTTCCAATGAAGCTATATTGCTTGAGAAGGAATGGAGATCAATGTATAAATATGCTTGGGCTGATTTTAACCGATTTTTAAAAGGCTGGAGTCCTGGACACTGGAAAATGAATGACTATGTTGAGGAAATTACGAAAGAGGTACTTGATGAATTAAAGCAATGGAATTAGACTTAAAGTATTTATTAGGAATTGCTAAATATGCAGCACTAAAAGCTGGAGGGATAATTAATGCCTCTTTAGGTAAAGAATTGAATGTTCAATTAAAGGGAGAAGGATTAAGTCTCGCGTCTTCTGTAGTTACAGAAGTTGATTTACTTGCACAGTCGGCAATATTTGAAGTTTTAAAAGAATCGATTGAAAGATTTGATTTAGGATTGTTATCTGAAGAACAATTGGATAATAAATCAAGATTTGTAAAAGATTTTTTTTGGTGCGTAGATCCTTTAGATGGAACACTACCATTTACCGAACAAGTTGAAGGGTATTCCGTCGCTATTGCGCTTGTTTCTAAAATTGGAACTCCAGTGCTTGGCGTAATATATGATCCCTTTAGAAATAATTTATACGAAGCTAGAGTTGGAAGAGGCGTGTTTAAAAATGAAGTTCCTTATCAAGTAGAAAGATCTAACAACCAATTCACTTTTATAACAGATCGTAGTTTTATGAAAACTGGAGATTTTGATACGTTTATTCAGAAATTAAAAGTAGCGGCAAAAGATAAAGGATTAAATGATTTTAAAATAATCTCGCATGGTGGAGCATCAATGAACGCTATATGGGTTTTAGAAAATGCACCTGCAGCTTATATTAAATTACCTAAAATATCAGATGGAGGAGGAGGTTTATGGGATTTTACAGCCTCTGCATGTATTTTTTCTGAGCTTAATTTAAAAGCAACTAATTATGCTGGAGGTAAATTAGATTTAAATAGAATTGATTCCATCTTTATGAATCATGAAGGAGTTTGGTTCGAAAGCTAAAACAGCTTTTTGGTTTTATAAAAGTAAAAGCAAAAAAAAGCCATTCATAGGAATGGCTTTTTAATTATATATTAGGTTGAATTAATTTTAAGTTAAATTAATTTTCTTTTCGATATCACTGATATAAACTCTAAAACGCTTATCGGTATCAATTAAGTTGTTTACTGTTCTACAAGCGTGAAGTACAGTTGCATGATCTTTTCCTCCACAATGCGCACCAATAGTTGCTAAAGAAGATTTAGTTAACTGCTTAGAGAAGTACATTGCTATTTGACGAGCTTGTACAACTTCTCTTTTACGAGTTTTACTCTTCATTAATTCCAATGCTAAGTTGAAGTAATCACAAACAACCTTTTGAATGTAGTCGATAGAAACTTCTCTTGCAGTATTCTTAACGAATTTGTCTATCATTTGCTTAGCAAGATCCAATGTGATTGATTTCTTGTTTAAACTTGATTGTGCAATTAGCGAGATTAATGCTCCTTCTAATTCACGAATATTAGTAGTGATAGAGTAAGCAAGATATTCTACAACGTCCTTAGGTAAATCAATACCATCTTGGTACATTTTTTTGTTTAAAACAGCAATTCTTGTTTCTAAGTCAGGTGCTTGTAAATCAGCAGATAATCCCCATTTAAATCTAGAAAGCAATCTTTGCTCCATTCCTTGTAATTCTACAGGAGGTTTATCAGAAGTTAAAACTAACTGAGAACCATTTTGGTGCAGGTGGTTAAAAATGTGGAAAAATACATCTTGTGTTTTTTCCTTTCCGGCGAAGAACTGTACATCGTCAATGATTAATACATCAATCATTTGGTAAAAATGAATGAAATCATTTTGAGTGTTGTTCTTTACAGAATCAATAAACTGATGAGTGAATTTTTCAGATGAAACATAAAGAACAGTCTTTGTAGGATGGTTCTTTTTAATTTCAATTCCAATTGCATTTGCTAAGTGAGTTTTACCTAATCCAACACCTCCGTAAATTAATAAAGGATTAAACGCTGTACCACCTGGCTTATTCGCGACAGCATAACCTGCTGAACGTGCTAAACGATTGCAATCACCTTCTACAAAGTTTTCAATTCCATAGTTCGGATTAAGTTGAGAATCAACGTTTACCTTTTTCAATCCAGGAATAATAAAAGGATTTCTAATTGGTGTTTGTTGGTTCAAATCCAAAGGCATATTTACTGATGCATTTTTAATAGCCTTTTTATCGGTGGTTGGAAGCTTTACAGTAAATGGTTTAGAGTTGCTTTGTTGATTATCCATTACAACACTATATTCCAATTTACCTTGTGGTCCAAGCTCTTTTTGAATTGTCTTTTTTAACAACTCAACATAATGCTCTTCCACCCACTCATAAAAAAATTGACTAGGAACCTGAAGTGTTAAAACTTTAGTCTTTAGCTTAACTGGTTTGATTGGTTCGAACCACGTTTGAAAACTTCTAGGACTTACGTTGTCTTTAATTACAGATAAACAATCATTCCAAACTTTTTGTGCTTTCTCCATTTTTTTTCCCGGTTTTAATATCAATAAAATGCTTGAGGTGCCCAAAGGCACCCAAACGTTAGTTCTTATAAAATTGGCGGGAGGATTATAGATTCCTACCCTGATTTTGCTTCAACAAATATGTTGCGAAAAAAGTGAATAAAAAAATTAATTTGGTATTGTATTTTAACTTTTTTTGAATTAGGATGTGACTATAAATGATGTTGTTTTATTAAAAATATTAAAGTTTAGATTGTTAGCCTTGTTATAGATAACTTTGTATTTAAGTAATTGTTGTTTAATATTTGTATTTCAGTGTGTTACTGTTTTTTTTTGACTGTAATTACGACTTATCATTTAGTAATGAACAATGAAAGTTAATAAAGTCAAGGTTATACACATTTTCAAAATCAGTAAACGTCCTATTTAAATATTGGGTTTAGGATTTACTAAATCGATTAATTCACTATTTTTAAACTTAAATGAATCAAGATGTATAAACATATTATAAAATTACGGGTAAGGTACTCTGAGACAGATAAGATGGGAGTAGTTTACTATGGTAATTACCCTCAGTATTTTGAAGTTGGTAGAGTGGAGTATATGCGCGATATGGGGGTTGTTTATGCTGAATTAGAAAAACAAGGCATATTAATGCCAGTTGTTAATTTGGAAATTAGTTATCGCGCGCCTGGTTTATATGATGAAGAATTAACTATTGAAACTTGGATTGAGAAATTGCCAACTTCAAAAATTGTTTTTAAGAATAAAGTACTTGGAGAGGATGGGCGGTTAATTTGTGAAGGAAAAGTAACTTTAGTTTTTGTGAATGATAAATTCAAACCAACACAACCTCCTGTAATTGTAGTTGAAGCTTTAAAGTCAAAAGGACTAAGCTAATTAAATTTTAATATTTATAAATATATCTTCAATTGCCGGGCAAGTCGAAGCGTGTTCTTTTAAGTAAGGAAAAAGATTTCTAACATTTCTAGTATCTGTATGAGGATAAGAAGCACAAGCCTTCGGTCTTATTTCATAAATAGAACAATAATTATCTTCTTTCAGAAAAAGACAAGGAGTCGATTTTAAAATATAATTCCCGTCATCGTTAATCGATAAGTATTTATCTGAGAATTCAGGAGGAGAAATTTTTAAGTGAGTAGCTATCCTATTAATATCCTTTTTGGTGAAACTTGGTCCTTTGGTTTTACAGCAATTAGCACAATCTAAACAATTAATCTTTTTAAAAGTTTCTATATGACTTTTTTCAAATCGGTCATCAATCTCTTTATCTGATACCTTGTTGAGTTGTTTAATTTTCTTGCTAATCTTTTTTTGATCCATTCGTTCGTAAATGTAATCATTCATGATTAGTGTTTTGTTTCATTTATAAAGTGATTAATATGGTAATAACCATTATAGGATAGATTCTAGGTTAGTTTTAATTATTTAGCATGCCATTGACTTTTAATAGTATATTTATTTGCCTATAAACTGAAATAATCCTAGTATAAAAATACAAGTGAGCGTCCCTATTTATTTTTTTGTACAACCTCTTCGACTTCGCTCAGAGTGACAAGTAGTACTTATAACTAAT
>TARA_B110000093_G_scaffold137997_1_pt1 | contig 30227 bp, 23 predicted proteins | sample TARA_B110000093 | Tara Oceans TARA_B110000093 (sample SAMEA4397390) | marine metagenome | biome: Polar Biome; feature: [MIX] marine epipelagic wind mixed layer (ENVO:01000061); material: water (ENVO:00002006), including particulate matter (ENVO:01000060) such as... | depth 10-100 m | reverse complement strand
ATGACAATTCGCATGCAGGAGCTGATGGACTCAGGCCAACATGCGGTCGTCGTTGGAGACCTAAACGTTGGCCACACCGAACTGGATATAAAAAACTGGAAGGGAAACCTGAAAAACTCCGGCTTCTTGCAAGAAGAGCGGGTGTATTTCGATGGCTTCCAGAACATGGGCTGGATAGATGTTGGAAGAGCCAGTCACCCAGACCAATCCGGTCCCTACACCTGGTGGTCTTATCGGGGTAAAGCGTTCGACACTGATGCTGGTTGGCGAATTGATTACCAGCTTGCCACCCCGGCATTGGCAAAACTCAGCCAGACTTATCAGGTAGATCGGGCACCGAGCTATGACACCAGGTGGAGCGACCACTCCCCCGTTGTCGTTGAGTACGAACTGTAGGAATAGAAGATGACTAAACCAAACCTGCTATCAGGAATGCAACCATCTGCGGCAAGCCTTCATTTGGGCAACTACTTAGGTGCACTTACCCAATGGGTAGCGATGCAGGATCAGTTCAACGCCTATTACGTAATTGTTGACCTGCACGCGATCACGGTCCCGCAGGATCCGAAGCTGCTCCGCAACAACACCCGTCGGACAGCGGCACAGTATCTGGCTGCCGGATTAGATCCAGCCAAGAGTGCGTTGTTTGTGCAGTCTCATGTCCCTGCTCACGCTCAACTAGCCTGGGTGCTGAACTGCATAACCGGTTTCGGAGAAGCCTCGAGAATGACGCAGTTTAAAGACAAGAGCCAAAAGGGTGGCGCAGACAATTCATCCGTCGGTTTATTCACATACCCAATCTTGCAAGCGGCGGACATTTTGCTTTATCAACCGACCGCAGTTCCTGTCGGCGAAGACCAGCGTCAACACCTCGAACTAACCCGCGATTTGGCGATGCGGTTTAATTCAAGATACGGCGAAACTTTTACAATTCCAAAAGCAGAGATCTTGAAAGAAACCGCCAAGATTTATGACCTTCAGGTGCCGACAGCGAAGATGTCAAAGTCAGCTCATGACCCTAAGGGATTGATAAACCTAATGGACGAGCCTGCGCAAATAACTAAGAAAATAAAATCTGCAGTAACCGACACCGATGGTGATATCCGGTTTGACCAAGAAAATAAGCCTGGCATTTCTAACCTGCTCGGTATTTACTCTGCACTCACCGGAGAGCCGGTCTCCAAATTAGAAGCAGGGCTTTCTGGCAGTGGTTACGGAGCACTCAAGACTGAGGTTGCTGAAGTAGTAGTTGCAGCACTGGAGCCAATCAGAACTAGGGCCAATGAACTACTCGAGGATCCAGCTGAATTAGATCGCCTTCTTGCCAAAGGGGCGGCTAGCGCCAACGAGACTGCAGAAAACACCCTCAAGGCCGTGTATGAAAACCTTGGGCTGGTAACTCCGGTCTGAGGAATTTCTCAGCTCAAAAGAGTATTGTTTCAGGTAAGCACAGTTCTTCGGGGTCAGTGAAAATCTGAACCGGCGGTTATAGTCCGCGACCCGACTGGAAACATCGCAACCAGCGATGAGACTCCAGGCGGTTGACTTGGTGGAAATCCAAGACCGACGGTTAAAGTCCGGATGAGAGAAGAACTAGGGCGCTATTTGCGCCCTCTTATTTTTTCCGTTCCCGCGGTTCTGTGTTACCAGAATCGAGAGGGAAAGATGCCAAGCGTTGAGCAGTACGAATCCGCGATGCGCCGCGCCCTCGAGATTTCTCTAACCGGTCCAGCTGTTGGCATAAACCCTCAGGTTGGCGCAGTAATTTTGGATCCGACTGGCGCCATCGTCAGTGAAGGTTGGCATAAAGGTGCCGGCAGCGACCACGCCGAGGTCATGGCCCTTGAGCACTTCGCAGAAACTTTTCCAGGCACTTCTCTTGAAAATCACACCGCAGTCGTGACGCTAGAGCCTTGCAACCACGTTGGTAAGACTGGGCCCTGCGCCTTGGCTCTTGTTGAAGCTGGAGTCAGTCGAGTTGTATTCGCGTCCGCTGACCCCGGGGATGAGTCAAGCCTGGGATCTCGAACCTTGAAAGATGCAGGGATCGAAGTAATACCCGGTGTCCTTCTAGAGCAAGCCGAAGAGCAAAATCGAGTCTGGCTCGGCTCTAAGCGCCTCGGTAGGCCATTTGTGACATTGAAGTGGGCTAGCACGTTAGATGGCCGCAGTGCCGCCTCTGATGGCACTAGCCAATGGATTAGTGGCCCTGAATCAAGGGCAGACACTCATTCGCGGCGTGCAAGCGTGGACAGTATTTTGGTGGGAACCAGTACCGCAATTGCAGATGATCCCGAACTGACGGCCAGGAGGCCAGACGGTAGTTATTTTGAAGATCAACCAATTCGAATAGTTTTGGGCGAATCTTCAATTCCAAATACTTTGCGCCTCTTTAATGACAAAGCCAAAACTATTCAAATCCAAACGCGTGATCTGCACGACGCAATGCACCAACTTTGGGCGCTGGGGATAAAGCACGTTTTTGTCGAGGGTGGACCGAAGCTTGCGAGCGCATTTGTTGCAGCCAAATTGGTAGATGAATTCATTGTTTACCTAGCGCCAAAACTTCTTGGTGGCCCAAACATGGCACTCGGTCAAATAGGGGTTACCGGCATCGAAGACGCAGCGCAGCTTCAACTAATTGAAACCAAACAACTTGGAAACGACATATTCATCAGAGCGAGGAGCGCCTAATGTTCACCGGAATCATTGAAGAACTTGGAACCGTAACCGGAATTACCAAGCAGTCAGACGCGTTGCGTCTAACGATTAAGGGCAAAATGGTGCTGGAGGACCTGAAGCGAGGGGATTCAATCTCTTGCTCGGGCACTTGCCTAACCGCTATCGAGATTGACGAAAATGGCTTTACCGCAGACGTCATGATGGAAACCATCAAGCTGACCAGCCTCATGGAGGTGGTAGTTGGTGCCCCAATTAACTTAGAGCGCGCTATGAACGCCCAAACTCGTTACGGCGGTCACGTCGTCCAGGGGCACATCGATGGTGTCGGAGAGTTTGTTTCGCGTGAGACCAGTGAGAACTGGGATTGGGTGAGAATCAGAATTCCTCGCGAACTCTTGCGCTACGTAGTGATGAAGGGGTCGATCACCTTCGACGGCATCTCGCTCACCGTCAATGAAATATCCGACGACGTGATTGGGCTTTCTTTGATTCCTGAGACGCTGCAGGTGACAACGCTGGGTTCCAAAAAGCCCGGATCAAAGGTCAACGTCGAGGTTGATGTAATGGCAAAGCACATCGAGAGACTCATGGAGTTCAAGTAAATGGAGGTTATTGAATCAAGCATTGAAGAGGTTCTTAGTGCGCTTCGGGCCGGCAAGCCGGTTTTGGTAACCGATGCCGCAGATCGAGAAGACGAGGGCGACGCAATAATTGCCGCCGAGTTTGCCACAACCGAGTGGATGGCCTGGATGATCCGCTACACCTCAGGATATATCTGTGCGCCCATGACTGAGCAGCGAGCCAACGAACTTGACTTGCCATTGATGTGGGTAAAAACCCAAGACCCCCACCGCACTGCCTACACGGTAAGCGTCGATGCTACCGATCGCGCGACAACCGGAATTTCAGCAGCCGACAGAGGCCTAACAGCCAGAGTGCTGGCTGACCGGAATTCCGGACCGCTTTCTTTGATGCGCCCAGGTCACGTTCTTCCGCTGCGAGCGAAGGCCGGTGGTGTGCTGGAGAGAGCCGGTCACACCGAAGCAGCGGTTGACCTCATGAAGCTAGCGGGCCTTGAGCCGGTTGCAATGATGGCCGAGATGGTCAATGACGACGGAACTATGATGCGGCGCGAGGAATTATTTCAGGCCTCCCTAAGGTTTGGGTTACCTATGACTAGCATTTCGAACCTGAAGGATCACTTGGCTAAGCTGTCCCCGAAGCTGAATTCCAGCAGCAACAGGATTCGTTTCGATGCCGAAGCCAAGTTGCCCACAACTCACGGTGACTTCCGGGTACGAGGCTATTACGATGTGCAGACCACTGCGGACCACGTCGCCATCATCGCGGGCAAGCCCACTGGAAAGAATGTTCTTGTCCGCCTTCACTCGGAGTGCATCACTGGGGAAGCTTTCGGTTCGTTAAAGTGTGAATGTGGCCCACAGCTGGATGGTGCAATGGATGCTATTGCCGCTGATCCAAAAGGCGGGGTAGTTATTTACCTTCGTGGCCAAGAGGGCCGAGGTATCGGTCTACTTAACAAGCTAAAGGCTTATGCGCTTCAAGAACAAGGCTTGGACACTGTGGATGCGAACCTAGCGCTTGGGCTCCCAAGTGAAGCGCGCGAGTACGGAGCAGCGATTGCTATCTTGCAAGACTTAGGCATCGAAAGCGTTCGCTTGCTGACAAATAATCCTGAAAAGCGAGAGTCTCTGGAGAGCGCTGACATAGCTGTCACCGAGACAGTTCCCCTGATTGTTGGCCTAGCAGAGCAGAACCTTGGGTATCTAGCTGCTAAGCGCGAGCGCATGGGCCATGAGTTACCCGCTAATCTGGACAAGTGAGCGGTAGCGGAGCACCAAACCTGAAGGTTTCAGCAGTCGGCAAGAAAGTCGTCATTGTTGCAACTTCTTGGCACCTAGAGATAATGGCAGGCTTGATTGCGGGTGCTCAGAAAGAACTCAAAGTTTCCGGAGCTGAAGATGTTCAGTTAAATATGGTGCCGGGTGCATTCGAACTCCCATTAGCCGCAAAATGGGCTTTTGATCAAGGAGCGGATCTAGTTATCGCGCTTGGGGTGGTAATTCAGGGTGGCACCCCTCACTTTGACTACATCTGCTCTTCGGCAACAGAGGGCCTAACAAGAGTCCAGCTTGATGCAAACAAGCCCTTAGGCTTCGGCCTGCTAACAGTAAACGACGAGCAGGAAGCACTGAATCGAGCTGGCCTCGAGGGGTCCAAGGAGGACAAGGGTGCGGAGGCCGTTCAGGCCGCACTTGCCATGTCAGTCCTAATGGCCGGCTAGTGACAACTATTTAATATGCTGCTGGTTGCGGCTTGAGTTTAGGGGTCTTTGAAATTGCTGAAGCTCTAAATCTCATTTCGAGTACTGCCCCAACAAAGAGTTTTGGCTATGGCACTTGTATCTTTAGTAAATGACTAAAAAGCTTGGCAACCGCAGGGTTAGCGGAACTGAGCAGTACTACACCCCCAAGGACCTTGCAGACGAACTCGTGAAGCTGACGCTAAAGGCAATCCCCCGTGCGACCGAAAGGACCTTTCTTGAGCCCGCAGGTGGCACCGGCAGTTTTATTGAGGCACTCAATATGGCAGGCATTACGGCGGTAACTTCGGTCGATAAGTACCCTATGCACCCAGGCGTGATCAAGGCTGACTTTCTCGAGTGGGAAACAAAGGACACGGATTTGCTCACCATTTCAAATCCTCCGTTTGGAAGAAATAATGCGCTCTCCGTGCCGTTTTTCAATCGAGCTGCCAAATTCTCAAGCCACATCGCTTTTTTGGTGCCTCGATCCTGGCGTAAGTGGTCGGTGCAAAACCGGTTAGATACAAGATTCCATCTAGTTCTAGATGTTGACGTTGCCGTTCAATACGAGGACGTTCTCGGAGCAAAAATCGCCAAGCGAAACGACCTTAGAACATGCTTCCAGATCTGGGAAAAGCGCCTAGAGCTGCGCCCGGTGATAGCCGTTCCTGACAACGGCTTTATCCAAAAATCGTCTCCAGATGAAGCGGATCTCGCCGTAAGGGTTTTTGGGTACGGGTGTGGAACTGTGATGGATGACTTTCCACGGCAGCCAAATACCACTTTGATGTTCCTGAGAGTTTTGGATAAAAGCATAGAATCAGCTCTCCAGGACCTAGATTATGAAAGGTTCTCAATAAATACCGCCTACACAAGGGCCCTCTCGTTTCAAGAAATAAACTTTCTTATTAATGAACAGGTCTTTGGGGATGGCTTCCATAAGAAGTTAGGTTTATAAAGCAGTGAGCGAGTACTACCAAGATCCAACTCAGAACCCAAAGAGCCGCGAGTATCGCGGCCCGAGGGCAAAGCTGAAAGACTTACTGCCGTATCTGGCAGAACACAAAAAAACCTTGATTTTGGCACTTGTGCTGTCGATTATCGGATCTCTGTTAGCCCTGGGCCAACCGCTCTTGATTGGCCAACTAATCACAGCCGTTCAAGAAAACCTGGATACCACTCTGCTTGCCTCGTTGATTGTGGCCCTAGTCATAACCTCGGCGCTGGTGAATGCGTTCCAGTATTACCTCCTCTACAAAACCGGTGAAGGTGTGGTGCTGACCACGAGAAAAGCGCTGGTTGCCAGAATGCTGAGGCTTCCAATTTGGCAGTATGACCGCCGCCGAATCGGTGACCTTGTTTCTCGGGTCGGATCGGATTCAACTCTGCTGAAGGCCGTGTTGACTCAAGGTCTAGTTGATGCTCTCGGAGGACTGCTCCAGTTTGCTGGCGCGATCATCGTAATGGCCTTCATTGACCCGCTGCTTCTTGGAACAACGCTGCTTGTTGTCTTTGCTGCCGTTGGAGCGATTGCACTTACCGGCAGGCGCATCCGTTCTGCAACGACCAAGGCGCAGATGCGCGTTGGTGAGATGAGCGCTGCAGTTGAACGAGCGCTGAGTGCGATCCGAACCATCAAAGCTTCCCGGGCCGAGGCTCGCGAAACTGAAGAAATCCATAAGGACGCTGAGGCTGCATACGACCAGGGCCTTAGCATCGCAAGACTTTCAGCCATCGTCTCCCCCATTGCTCAGGTTGCCTTCAACTCAGCGTTCATAATTGTGCTTGGACTAGGTGGCCTAAGGGTTGCAACTGGTGCAACAACCATTGCCTCACTGGTTACCTTTGTAATCCTGCTGTTTTTCATGATCGGTCCACTTATCTCGGCCTTTGGGGCCTACACATCAGTGATGGGTGCCTTGGGTGCGCTGGCCCGAATCAAAGAGATCATGGATCTCGATGAAGAAGAGCCTGGTGGCGACAAGCTGCCTAGAAAGGGCACCAACAAGACCGCCATTGAATTCAAAGACGTTGAGTTTCACTACGCGACCGAGGAAGGCGAAGAGCCTCAGCCGATATTGAAAAAGCTGAATCTAAAAATTGCTCGCGGTTCAAGAGTTGCGTTGGTGGGGCCATCCGGTGCCGGCAAATCTACGGTTTTCTCACTGATCGAGCGGTTCTACGAGCCAACCAGTGGACAAATTTTGCTCGACGGTCAGCCGGTAACTGAATTTTCAAGAGACTCACTCCGGCAGCAACTTGGCTATGTTGAGCAGGACGCTCCAGTGTTAGCTGGATCGCTAAAGGACAACCTGTTGCTGGGCAAAGCTGACGCAACAGATGAAGAGTTAGAAAGCGTGCTGAAGCAGGTGAACCTTGCAGAAGTTCTGAAGCGCGACACCAAAGGCCTGGCCGCAGAAGTCGGTGAAGATGGCATCATGCTCTCGGGTGGCGAGCGACAGCGCTTGGCAATTGCCAGAGCGTTGCTGGCCTCTCCGGAGATCCTTCTGCTAGATGAGTCAACCAGTGCCCTGGACGGCCCGAATGAGCAGCGCATGCGCGAGGCCATTGACGCCGTAGCGCATGACCGCACCCTTTTGATAATTGCTCACAGGCTTTCCACCGTGGTGGATTCAGACCAGATTATTGTTCTGGAGCATGGCGAAATTGTTGGGGTCGGCACCCATTCCGAGCTAGTGAAATCCACCCCGCTCTACACTGACCTAGCAAAGCACCAACTGCTGGTTTAGCAATAGAGTAAAGGGCATGAACGCTCATAATCAGATCACTGCCGAACAGGTATCCCTTCTGGATGCTAACGACCCATTGGCACATTTTCGCGACGAGTTTGTGATTTCGGACTCTGAGGTTTGCTACCTAGACGGCAACTCACTGGGCAGGCTACCAAAGCGCACAATCGAAGAAGTAAATAAGTTTTTGACCAATGAGTGGGGACCTGAGTTAGTAGACGGTTGGTCGCACTGGATAGATCAAGCCCAACCCGCAGGAGATCTTTTGGCCCGTGCCGTTCTTGGAGCAGGCGAGGGTCAAACCCTGGTCTGCGACACCACCAGCGTGAATTTCTACCAACTCTGCGTTGCAGCAATAAAGGCGAGACCTGGGCGCAAGACAGTAATTATCGATTCATCTAATTTCCCCACCGACCGATACATTCTGGCCGGCATCGCCGAATCAATGGGGCTGAACCTTGTAACGCTTGATACCGACGGGTCCGGTGGACCCGGGGCAGTAAAAATCGAGTCAGAGTTTGAAAGAGTGACTGCTTCCGAGCTCGCAAAGCACCTGAACGACGACGTCGCAATGGTCACCCTTCAAGCAATCAATTATCGATCCGGTGCAAGGCAAGACCTCAAAGCAATCACCGATTTAGTCCGCCACCACGGAGGGCTTGTAGTCTGGGATTGCTCTCACGCCGCTGGTTCTATCCAGCTAGATTTCGAGAAAAATGGCGTTGACCTAGCGGTTGGCTGCACCTACAAATATGGCAATTCTGGACCCGGATCACCGGCATGGCTGTTTGTCTCAAAATCGATTCAGACAGAGCTTCGAGTTCCAATTCAGGGCTGGTTCGCGCAAGAAATGCAGTTTGAAATGGGGCCGAATTTTGAGCCTGCAGACACCATTCGGCGCTACCAGATTGCCAGCCCCTCAATCATCGGAATCAGAGCAGTTGAGGTCGCCTACGAGATGATAGAGCGCGCCGGTATCGCACTTATTGAACAGAAGGCTGCCAGAGGCACGGAGTTGATGATGGATTTGTTCAAGCAATGGCTGGAGCCACTTGGGTTTGAAGTTGCCTCCCCTTCTCAGGCGGCACTGAGGGGTGGCCACATAATCTTGACTCACCCGGAAGCAAGACAAATTGCCTACGCGATGCGGAAGATTTCAAAGGTAATACCTGACTATCGAGAGCCCAACGCGATCCGGGTGGCTATTTCTCCACTTGCGACAAGCTACACAGAGGTATTCGAGGGGTTTTCGCGATTGCGAGACCTTGTCGAAAGCGGAAAATACTTGAGCATCGAGCAAGATGCCAACCGGGTTACCTAAGCCTCAAGCCTTCTCTTAAATGCAAACTAAATAGCCAGAAAAGCTGGCAGTGAACACTCGGACAGAGCGAATGGATAACAGTGGAACAGAATAAGCACGTCACCTACATTTCTTACCTCAAAATTGATGAGCTCCTCGCGCTGCAAGAGCCGTTGAGCGATGGCCCGGAGCACGACGAATTGTTGTTCATCACCATCCACCAGGTCTATGAGCTCTGGTTCAAGCAGGTCCTTCACGAAGTCGCCGCCCTACAGGTCACGCTGCAAGAAGGTAACTCGCACCGATCCATGGCACTGCTAGGTCGAATCCGAACCATTATGAAGACTTGCGTCTCTCAACTGGACATCCTGGAAACAATGACCCCACTGCAGTTCAATTCATTTCGAGAGCGCCTTAGCTCCGCGAGCGGATTCCAGTCCGCACAGTTCCGCGAGCTAGAGGCAGTTCTGGGAAGGCGTGATCAAGCCGGAGCAAAGGCCGATGCCAAATCCGGCATGGGCATGGCTGAGCACCTGATTGCAGGCTCCCCGGCTCGAGCAAGAGTAGAGGCTGCAATGACAAGAATGTCGTTGTGGGATTCGGCCCTGCACTATTTCAACTCGAGGATGGCACTACCAAAGGAGTTGCTGTCTAGAGACGTCACGGAAGCCTGGGAACCTCACGAGGGGCTTCAGAATGTTTTAATCGAACTCCACCGAAATGACCCGGAAGCTTCCATGATTGGCGAAGCTCTAGTCGATTTGGATGAGGGGCTGCAAGAGTGGCGTTATCGTCACGTCAAGATGGTCGAACGCACTATCGGGCACAAAATTGGATCCGGAGGCTCTTCGGGAGCAGGCTATTTGGCAAGCACACTTTTCAACCCGGTGTTCCCAGATCTGTGGGCTATCAGGTCGCGTTTTTAACCTGCAGCCAGTACAACGTTTCTAACGAGCATTGCCCGAGTCATTGGGCCAACGCCGCCCGGATTCGGAGAGATGTGACCGGCAACCGTCGCAACACCAGGATGGACATCGCCCACAAGCTTTCCGTCGACTCTTGTTATTCCCACATCCAACACCGCAGCGCCGGGCTTTATCCATTCAGGTCTTATGAAGTGAGGGCTTCCTAAAGCCGCCACCACAATGTCCGACCTCGAAATAACTTCCTCGATGTGCCTAGATGCGCTGTGAAGCAAAGTTGGTGTCGCATCAACGCCTTTGCGAGTAAGCATTAGCCCCAGCGGTCTGCCCACGGTCAGGCCTCTACCGATAATTGCAACCTGTGCGCCTCGAAGGCTCACTTCGTAGCGCTCCAGGAGTTCGATGATCCCGCTTGGCGTGCAGGGCAGTGGACTACTGATTTGACCACCGGTGTTCATAACCAGCCGGCCAAGATTCACCGGGTGAAGTCCATCGGCATCTTTGTCAGGATCGATTAGTTCCAGCATTTCGTTGGCATCGATACCACCCGGAAGCGGCAACTGAACTATAAACCCGGTCGCTTCCTTGGCCTCATTGAGGTCCTTTATAGCAGCCTGGATATCGGCTCTAGAGGCAGTTGCTGGAAGATCGATTCGAATAGATTCGATTCCAACCTCAGCGCAATCCCTATGCTTACCGGACACATAAGAAAGTGACCCCGCGTCATCGCCCACCAAGATAGTTCCGAGCCCAACGTTTATGCCCCTGGCCGTCAGACCAACAACCTCAGCTGCAAGCTCTGTCTTTATGGCCTTGGCTGTTGCTAAGCCATCAAGTATTAGAGCGGTCAACCAGCTACCTAGTTTCTAGTCCGACGTAAAGCGGGAAGGCTTCGGTCAGAACTCTAACTCTTGCTTTCAATGCGGGTAAATCAGCACCTGGAATGAGAGCGTGAGCGATGATGTCGCCAACCTCAACGAATTCTTCGTCGCCGAAGCCTCTGCTTGCTAGAGCCGCAGTACCAATGCGTACCCCGGAGGTCACCATTGGCGGCCTAGGGTCGTTAGGAACTGAGTTCTTGTTCACTGTCACACCGGCCTCGTGCAATAGGTTCTCGGCCATTTGACCGTCAACCTCAGAGTTCCTAAGATCAACAAGCACCAAGTGAACATCGGTGCCGCCAGTCAACACTGAAACTCCGGCCCCAGTGACATCGGCTTGGTTCAGCCTGTCTGCAATAATTCGCGCACCAGAAATGGTTCGTTCTTGACGCTCTCGAAACTCCGGCTGCATAGCTGCCTTGAATGCGACGGCCTTGCCGGCAATTACGTGCATCAATGGCCCACCCTGCTGTCCAGGGAAAACAGCGGAGTCAATCTTCTTTGCCCACTCCTGCTTGCAAAGAATGAGACCGGAGCGGGGACCGCCAAGGGTCTTGTGAACGGTGGTGGAAATTACATCGGCGTAAGGAACTGGGCTTGGGTGAACTCCGGCAGCAACAAGGCCTGCGAAGTGAGCCATGTCCACCCACAACTTGGCGCCAACCTCATCGGCGATTGCCCTGAATGCCGCAAAATCTAGATGCCTTGAGTATGCCGACCACCCCGCAATCAGAACTGCCGGCTTTACCTCTATTGCTCGCTGACGAACGGTCTCCATGTCAATCAGATGTGTCTCTGAATCTAGCTCGTATGAGTGCCCCTCATACATGCGTCCCGAGAAGTTCAGCTTCATGCCGTGAGTCAAGTGACCGCCGTGAGCGAGGTTTAGGCCCAAGATACGATCTCCCGGACTCGCCAGTGCCATGAGTACTGCCGCATTTGCCGAGGCACCGGAGTGAGGCTGAACGTTCGCGTGTTCCGCGCCAAACAATTCCTTTGCACGCTCTCTTGCAAGATCCTCTGCAATGTCTACCGCTTCACAGCCGCCGTAGTAACGCTTGCCCGGATAACCCTCAGCGTACTTATTGGTGAGGACTGAACCCTGGGTTTCTAAAATTGCAGCGGAGACAAAGTTCTCGCTCGCAATCATTTCCAAGGTGTGGCGTTGACGATCAAGCTCCTGCTGCAAAACCGCGGCAATTTCCGGATCAACTTCGCTTAGCGGGGACATAAATTTCACTGAATGAGTAAGCATCTTTCAACTTTATCAGAGTTATTTCGGTCGGACTGGTAGGCGCCAATAGTATTGAGGAATGCAAGCTGCCAAAGAACATTGGGTTCTGACTTTTATCTGCCCAGACCGACCAGGCATAGTCCACGCAATCTCCGGAGCCGTGGTTGCTGCCGTTGGAAACATTACCGAGAGCCAGCAGTTCACCTCACAGGACACTGGCCGCTTTTTTATGAGACTGCAGATTGAAGCGGACATAACAAAGGCAGACTTTGAAAAACAATTTGAAGCCATAGCCGAGACTTTTCAGATGCAATACGTGCTTGACCATGTAGACAGGCCCATGCGGACTCTCGTCTTAGTTACCAAAGCCGATCACTGCCTAAATGACCTTCTCTACCGTCAGCGCGCTGGGCAAATTGCAATCGAAATCCCTAAAGTCTTTGGCAACTCTGACGACCTACAAGAGTTAGCTAGTTTTTTTGGAGTTGATTTTGAATCCCTCCCAACTAACAACCTCAGCGATAAGGCCGACTTCGAAAAACGATTGCGTGAAATTATTATTGAACACGACATCGAACTTATTGTTCTGGCTCGTTACATGCAGATTCTTTCCGCCGAATTCTGTGAGGAGTTTGCTGGAAAGATAATAAACATCCACCACTCATTCTTGCCGGGCTTTAAAGGCGCCAACCCATACGCCCAGGCTCATGCTCGAGGCGTGAAGCTCATCGGTGCGACCGCCCACTTTGTGACCGAAGATCTCGATGAAGGTCCGATCATTGAACAAAACGTGACCAGAGTTGAACATGCATCCACCAAGTCACACTTGGTTCAGATCGGCCAAGACGTGGAATCCAAGACCCTTACCCAAGCAGTTCGCTGGTTTGCCGAGCATCGAGTGCTACTTGATGGTCAACGCACCATCATCTTCCGATAAACGGTAAAAGCCAAGACTGCTGCTACCGCTCCACCCGCCAACCAAGGCGAAATCCGAGCAACAGAGTCTGGTTCCGCAGGTTTTTGATCTCCCGAAGCCAACTCAGCTACGTAGGTTGACTGTGCAGGTGTTTCGGCTCGATCAGGTAACTCCTCTTCGTCATTCGTCAGTGTGGCTTCGTTTTCAAGTTCTTGAGGCTCAGGCTCAGGGGTCACGAGAGGTGGCTTAGATGCGATTGGCGATGAGACAGCTTCGCTCGACCGAGTTGGAACCGTGGCGACCGCTTTGGGCGGTGACTCTTTTTCAATTGGAATGACCTCTGCACTTTCAACAAACTCCAGAATTTCTTCAACCATCTCTTGGTCTATAAACCCAGGCGCCTCAATCGGTGATTGGATGTCATCCGGGAGCCCTGGCGCTAGTTGACTCGGAATCTGTAACGCGGGTTGCCGAGGAGCCACCTCCAGCGCCGGCTCTGGTGTTGCTGGCATTGGTTCTGGGGTTGGTTCCGGGATTGGCACTGCGGCAACAAGTGTTAGTTCGAGAACTTTGTCGATAGCTGGACCTGAGTTTCCCGCCGAATCAATCAAGGAAAATGCCGCTAATTTCCAGCTCATGCTCCCAGGCGCGCAGCCAGTATATTCGAAGGTTATTTCTCCTTCTGCAGATGTTGTCATTGGAAGGCAACTTATTTCATCGGCGAGAAATTCGACAGCGGCGTCTTCAACTAGAGAATCGTCGTGTCTGAGCAAAATTACCAAGTTAAAGTTGCCGTCTATCTCGGTGATTTCGGGCTCGAGCCATTGCGCTGTCGGAGCGATTGTGTCCCTTGACAGTTCAAGGACAGCAGGTTCGGAAGGACCTAGATTACCCATTGAGTCAGTCACAACGTTTGACGCAAGAGTGATTGTGATATCGCCCTCCTGGCAATCGTTCAGGCTTAGCCTTTGGTTCAGAAGCACAGTTTCGTCACATCCTGTGACAAGAATGTCATCCGAGGACAAACCGGAATTATCCTCACTGCCAACAAGGTCAAACACGTAGTCGTGATCAGCAGAAATAATTTGTTCGAAGGCGTACTCCGGGCCAATTAGGTCAAGCTCGATCTGCAGCGAGGCACTCGTGTCATCAACTAGCAAAGCGGCGGCTTCAGGTGCCAGAGCGGCTTGAAAGGGCGAGTCGACGCAGCTCTGAATTTGAAAGACATAAGTTGATCCAGTTAACTCGGGTTCGCTTACGATGCAGGCAGTGTCAACGATCTCCAGATGGGTCGAGTCGGGACTAAAGCTACCCTCTACCTCCATGTTGATCGAAACCTCGTTATTACTTAGCTGGGTGCCAGCAAACAAAGTGATTATCGAAGGAGCCTGATACCGAATGACCACTCGACCCGCTGCATTCTGGACTCCTGCTTGATGGTTGATGTTGGTCACTAGAGACGTGTTTGCATATGAAGATCCACCTCCGCCGCCTCCGGCATCAGCGCAACAAGAGTCGTCATCCGCTCCACCACCACCGCCACCGAACCAACCGCCGCCGCCACCGCCGCCACCGGCGTTCCAGCTGCTACCTCCAGTTCCTCCAATCCCAAAACCACCGGGTTGTGCCGAACTGCCGCCGTTAGAGGCACCCGCGGAACCCCCAGAGCTTTCCCGACCGCCGCCGCCTCCGGAACCTTGTCCCGATCCACCGTTGTCGGCGACTAGGTTTCCACCGGGACCTCCAGCAGCTCCGGCATAGCCGCCGCCACCTCCGCCGCCTCCGGCCACAACAATCCGATCATTTAGGTTCGTACCGGAGCGAATGTCGCTGGCCCCTCCACCGGAACCCTCGTTGCCCCTGGAGCCTCCGGCCCGGCCCCCTCCGTTATAACCGCCCGGAGCCTCGGCATTAATCACGCCCTCGCCGCCCACAAGCACCCAGAACCCAGTCGGTGAGTTTATGAACTCGCCGGTTACGCGGCCGCCCATGCCGCCTCTTCCTCCGGCCGCTCCACTGATTTCGAAGGAAACGTTTTTGGCGCCGTCAGGGACCGTGAAGTACTCTGCGTTACCGGTGTATTCAAAGACCAATTCGCAGATTCCGTCTGGACATTCTTCGGCTTGAGCGGGCACAGCTCCAAAAGCTATTGAAGAGCAAAAAGTAAGGGCTAATAATGATCGAAGTTTCATGCCACACAAACTAAAACTCCCCGCAGTTTCCTGCAGGGAGTTTTCCACAAGCCGCCAGCGGCCTGGTTATTTAGGCCATTTTTGACTGAAGGTTCTCGGCAATAGATGCCATGAACTCATCGGTTGACTGCCAAGGTTGATCTTTTCCAACCAATGCAGCCAAATCCTTTGTCATTTTTCCAGACTCAACCGTTTCGATAATTACATCTTCAAGAACCTGCGCGAACTCTGCCACCTCAGGGGTGTTATCCAGTTTTGCTCGATGCATCAGGCCTCTTGTCCAGGCAAAGATTGATGCAATTGGGTTGGTAGAGGTCTTGTTGCCCTGTTGCCACTGGCGGTAATGACGAGTCACAGTTCCGTGAGCAGCCTCGGCCAGTGCTGTCTTGCCATCTGGGGTTGTTAGCACCGAGGTCATTAGACCCAAAGAGCCAAAGCCCTGAGCCACGGTGTCGGACTGGACGTCACCGTCGTAATTCTTACAGGCCCAAACGTATCCGCCTTCCCACTTCAAGCAAGCCGCAACCATGTCGTCGATTAGACGGTGCTCGTAGGTGAGGCCAGCTTTTTCAAACCTGTCCTTGTACTCGGCGTTGAAAACATCCTCGAAGGCGTCCTTGAACGCTCCGTCATAGGCCTTCAAAATTGTGTTCTTCGTTGACATGTAGACCGGATAGTTCCGAGCAAGGCCGTAGTTGAAGGAGGCTCTTGCAAAATCACGAATGGAACTCATGTAGTTATACATTCCCATTGCAACTCCGCCGTCCTCCGGGAAGTCCGCAATTGTTAACACCTGCGGCTCTGAGCCATCAGCTGGGGCCCAAGTCATGGTGACTTTACCCTTGCCGGGTATTTTGATGTCTGTGGCCTTGTACTGGTCACCGTGTGCGTGACGACCAATGATAATTGGCTTGGTCCAACCCGGGACTAGCCTTGGAACGTTTGAGATGATAATTGGCTCGCGAAATACCACGCCGTCAAGGATGTTTCGAATGGTTCCGTTCGGAGAACGCCACATTTTTTTCAAACCGAATTCGACCACTCGGTCTTCATCCGGAGTAATCGTTGCGCACTTGACCCCAACGCCGTACTTCTTGATGGCGTGAGCTGCATCAATGGTGATCTGATCGTCAGTCGCATCTCGATTTTCAACCGATAGGTCGTAATACTCCAGGTCAATATCCAGGTAGGGAAGAATCAGCTTGTCCTTGATGTCCTGCCAGATGATGCGAGTCATTTCGTCGCCGTCTAGCTCAACAACTTTTCCAACAACACTGATTTTGTTCATTACTCTCCTGATTAAGCGCGTGAATCGGGCCTAAATGACCGTCCCTAGCCTATCGGTTTCAGTCAATGAGCCCTAAACCAGAGAATCTTTCCAGGATTTGTAGAGCTTCGAGAATTTACCTCCCGAGGCCACTAGCTGCGCCGGTGAACCGTCCTCAATAATTCTCCCGTGCTCCATTACCAAAACACGATCTGCTATCGAAACCGTTGAGAGTCGATGTGCGATGATCACGGCGGTCCGACCCGCAAGCAGTGTCTTTAGACCTAGTTGCACCATTGCCTCCGAGGGTATGTCCAAGGAAGAAGTTGCCTCGTCGAGAATCAAGACTGCAGGGTCCGCAAGGAATGCACGTGCAAACGAGATCAACTGGCGTTGGCCGCTGGAAACCCTGCCGCCGCGCTTATTGACATCCGTCTCGTAGCCGAAGGGCAGTTCCAGAATAAATTCGTGCGCTCCCACTGCCTTGGCGGCCTTAACCACATCATCCATCGATGCACCCGGGCGCCCTAGCTGAATGTTCTGCGCTACCGATCCGGTAAACAGGTATGCCTCCTGAGTCACCATCACTACCTTTTGACGCAGATTCACATTCGAAATGTCTCTGAGGTCGTAATCGTCAAGCCGAACAACACCTTCGCTCGGATCATAGAACCTTGAAATGAGTTTTGCAAGAGTTGACTTACCAGCACCAGTGGTGCCGACGAGAGCGATAGTTTGGCCACCGGGGATATCCAGCGAGAACGGGTGCAGCACGACATCACCGGTGTCGTACTGAAACTTCACCTTGTCAAAAATTAAACCGCCCTTGATGTTCTTTAGATCAACCGGGTTCTCAGGATCTGGAACCGAAGGCTCTTCTTGCAGCACGCCGGAAATTTTCTCAAGAGCAGCAGAAGCCGACTGATAGGAGTTGTAGAAAATTGCAATCTGTTCCATCGGGTCAAAAAACCTCCTGGCGTAAAGAATTGCTGCCGTCAAAACCCCTATGCCCAAAGTTCCGTCGAGCACCCGGAATCCACCCACGAGCAAGATTGCAGCAACGGTCGCGTTGCCGATCAATATCAATGCTGGATCGTAAATTCCAAAAAGTTGAATCAGTCTTGCGTTCAATAGCCGGTACTTTTCCACCAGGCCACCAAAGTGCTTCTCATTGCGCCCCTCCTTGCGGAAAGCCTTAACCGCGCGAATACCGGTCATGGTCTCGACAAAGTTTTGAATCAAGGTTGAAGATGCAACCCGCTGCGCCCTAAAGCCTCGGTTTGTGTTTATCTGAAACCACCTAGTCACAATCGCAAGTGGAATCCCTGCAGCCATAAGAACAAGGAAGCTAATTGGATCAAGGATCAAGAGCGCACCAGCGGTGAATACCATGAAGAAGATTCCAACGACTAGCTCTCCTAAGCCACCAGACAGTAGTTCGGAAATTGACTCTAGGTCCGAGGTCTGCCTCGCGATCACACGCCCCGCGGTGTAGCGCTCGTGGAACTCAACTGACAGCTTTTGTGTGTGGATGAACATTCTGTTCCGCAGGGCAAGCAGCATGGACTGAGCGATTTTTGCCGTAAGAATCATGAAGTAATAAACCATCAGTGCACTGAAAGCTGCGGCTCCCAGATACAGCAGAATTACCATCCAGAGCGGATAAAAGTCGTCTTCAATGGCCCTCGGGAGCGCCCAGTCAATCGCGAAAGCTATGAGCGCTGGCCCCGCGACCCTGAGCGTCGTGGAGATAAAAATCATTGCCACCGCGAGCCAAAGCCTCGCGCGGAGTGGGAGCAACAACGAACCCAGAAGCAATCTGGATCGCTGTCTAATGAACCTAGATTCAGTTTTGGTTAGATCCGTTCTTTCTTCGTTATTAGTGCCGTAAAGACTCATACGTTCACCTCGCGCTCTTTCTGGTCAGTGTCCAGAGAGGTAATGACGTGGCGGTATTCGGTGCTGGTGTCTAGTAGTTCGCGATGAGTTCCGAAGGCAATAATCTTGCCACCTTGCATCAGAGCTACCTTGTCGGCCAACATCACCGTCGAAGGTCGGTGAGCGACTATGAGGGCGGTGGTTGATTTCAGAACATGTCGAAGCGCATCCTCAACCATCGCCTCGGTGTCGACATCCACAGCAGACAATGGATCATCCAAAACCAAGATCTTAGGTTTTGCCGCCACCGCTCTTGCCAATGCCAGTCGCTGACGCTGACCCCCGGAAAGGCTGAGACCTTCATCGCCGATTGGCGTATCAAGACCCTTTGGTAAATCGTATGCAAACTGCGCCTGGGCAATCTCGAGGGCCTGTTTTAGATCATCCTCGCTTTGATCTTTATTACCCAGGAGAACGTTGTCACGGACACTGGATGAGAAAAGAGTGGCGTCCTCAAAAGCCATTGCGATGTTGGACCTAAGGTCGGCTCGAGTCAAATCTCTAATGTCGACCCCATCGATAGTTATCGAGCCGCCGGTTACCTCATACAACCTTGTTGTTAGAGCCGTCAGGGTTGTCTTGCCACTTCCGGTGAGCCCAATAAGTGCTACCGACTGACCCGGCTCTATTCGAAGGCTGACGCCATCCACCAAGTCGCGGTTCTTCGGATCAGCATCCGGGTAGTGAAAGTGGACGTCGTGAAACTCAAGTAGCCCCTTGGGCTCCATTATTGTCTTGCGGGAAACCGGATCAGCAATTAGGTCCGGCTCATCCAGAACTTCGAAGATTCTCGTTGTGGCAGTCTTCGCCTCTAGCGTCATGCCCAGCAAGAATCCAAGAGACTCAGTTGGCCAACGAAGAACCATTGCGGTTGCAACAAAAGCCACCAGTGTTCCAACGGTCATTTCACCGTTAGCCGTGAACCAAATCCCGGCCAGTAGAGCCAGGCCAAGAGCAAATTCGGGAATCATAATTAGGTACAGCCAAATGTTTGCGACGGCCTTGGCCTTGCTAATTTCTGTGTTCCTGAGTTCCGAAGCCTGGGTTGCAAATTGGTCAGCTGCAAAACCGCCACGACCAAAGGCCTTAAGAACCCTGACGCCGTGAACAGATTCTTCTACCCTTGTTGCCAGGTCCCCCGACTGATCCTGAGCCAGCCTGGCAATAGTGCCGAAACCGCGCTCAAAGCGGAATCCAATGAGCCAAATCGGAATCGATGCAACCGAAAAAATAAGCCCCAACCAGAAGTTGTAAGTGAACAGAATCAGTAGTCCAACCACCAATGTGATGAAGTTCGCTATCAACAGCACAATTCCAAAGCTGAGCCAACGTCTAATTAGGCCTAGGTCAGCAACCGCCCTGGAAAGTAACTGCCCCGATGGCCAGCGATCATGAAATGCAACTGGCAAATCTTGAAGCTTGGCGAACAATGTGTTGCGCATGTCGGCCTCGACGAATGTTCCGGGAGTCAGAACCAACCAACGCCTGAGAAGTACTAGAGCCGCCTCTAAAACACCGAGCAAGAGAATCAAACCGACAGCCGGTAGCAATGCGCCCCGACCGCCGTCCACCAGTGAGTTCACCAGTGACTGCAAAAATTGCGGGATTGAAAGAGCAATCATGTGGGCGCCGATTGCAGCGAGTATGCCAAGGCCCATGCGCCAGAGTGCCCGTCTTGCAAATGGGACCAGTCGCCAAAGGGTTTTTATAGTCCCCATTTCAGCCTGCTGCATAGCTCTCTCCGAGGTAATTCTGGCCAAGCGGCCTTTCTCGTAAACATCTGATGCGCTTTGATTATTTCTAGTGGAAAAAATGTCTTTCGCCCGTAAAGTACATGCTAATACCGGCCTTGCTAGCTGCGGCAATCACTTCCTCGTCTCGGACGCTACCACCCGGCTGGACTACTGCCAAAACCCCCGCGTCTATGAGAACCTGAAGACCGTCGGCGAATGGGAAAAACGCGTCGGAGGCTGCGACTGAACCCACCACTCTGTCTCCAGCCCTTGCAACCGCGAGCCTGCAAGAATCCAGCCTGTTGACCTGACCCATGCCGATCCCAACGGCGGACTGATTTTTAGCTAGCAAAATCGCGTTGGATTTCACTGACCGGCAAGCGATCCATGCAAACTCTAAATCGAGCATCTGCGAGGCATCGACACTCTTGCCAGCGACCAATTGCCAGTTCTGAGTATTCAGGCCTTCGAATCCGTCTGAATCCTGAACAAGCATGCCGCCGGAGACCTGACGAATATCTAATGCCGCTCTGACATAAGGATTTGAAAGCTCCAAAATTCGCAAGTTCTTTTTCTTTTTCAGTATTTCAATCGCTGTCGGATTGAACGAAGGCGCAATTATGACCTCGGTGAAGACTTCGGCAACGGCTAGAGCCATTGCCTCGGTAACTTCGCTATTGGTTGCAATCACTCCTCCGAAGGCCGAAACCGGATCGGTATTGTGGGCAGCTTGATAGGCAGTTGCAACATCTGCTCCGGTAGCAATTCCGCACGGGTTGGCATGCTTGATGATCGCTACCGCGGGGGCCTGAAAATCGTAGGCTGCCCGAAGCGCTGCATCTGCATCAACAAAGTTGTTGTAACTCATCTGTTTACCAGAATGCTGAATGGCAGTCGCCACCCCTGAAGAATCACCAGCTAAATAAAGAGCTGCCGACTGATGAGAGTTTTCCCCGTATCTCAAGTCCTGATCTTTGATGAGAGAAATATTGATCGACTCCGAGGTAACCTCTTCCCCGAATTCGCGAGCCAGGAAGCTTGCAACCGCTGCGTCATAACCGGAAGTGTGAGCAAATGCCTGCTGAGCAAGTTTTTGTCGAAACTTGAGTGTCGTGCCACCGTCATCGAGCGCATCAATCAAAAGCGGGTAATTCTTTGGGTCGACAACTATCGTCACATTGGCATGGTTTTTGGCGGCAGCTCGAACCATTGCGGGTCCACCGATATCAATCTGCTCGATGGCTGCATCCCCGGTTGATCCGCTGGCAACGGTCTCAACAAAAGGGTAGAGGTTTGCAACCACTAGCTGAAAAGCTTCGATGTTTAGCTCAGCAAGCTCTTGATTGTGCTTTTCAAGTCTCAGATCAGCAAGAATGCCGCCGTGGATGGACGGATGCAGCGTCTTCACGCGGCCATCCAGACTTTCGGGAAAGCCGGTTACTTCACTGACTTCTTGCACGGCCATACCAGCAGACGCGATTTGCTTGGCAGTGGAACCGGTTGACACCAGCTGCACTCCAGCCGCGGTCAGAGCTGCAGCTAGCTCAATCAAGCCAGTCTTATCCGACACGGAAATTAATGCTCTTTTTATGGCCACCACATCAGGCATTTTGTTCCTTTTCGGCGAGCAAGAGTGCTCCGGTTGCAATGTCCCGAACCGCTTGAACTAGCTGCTGTTGTTCCACTAATTTAATCTGCTCATGCAAATCAATTTCTGAGATTCCAGGAGCAACTGGAATGCTGGCTTGAGTCAGTACCTTGCCGGTATCCACACCCTCATCGACTATGTGGACGGTCGCGCCAGTTACTGAAGCCCCAGCTGCCAAGGCGTCTGCAACGGCATTGGCCCCAGGAAAATCGGGCAACAAAGATGGGTGCAGATTTATCATTCTGGGCGAAAGCTTGTTAACAATGTTTGCAGGCAAGACCCTCATGAACCCGGCTAAGACAACTAGGTCTGGTTTATGGAACTCAATATTTGAAAGCAGAATCTCAGCCCAAGTTTCTCGGCTTTCAAACCCAGAAGGTTCAACAACGAAGGTCGGAACCCCAAACTCTTCGGCGTGCTCTAGGCCGGTAGCAGCCTTATCGGACCCAACCGAAACTACCTTCGCCGGATATAACGGGCTGGCCGCCGCCGTCAGAAGCGCACGAAGATTTGAGCCACCGCCTGAAATAAGCACTACGACCGAGAACATTGCCCCAGTCTACTTTCGCTCGGAAGCATCACCGTATGGCTTAGCAATTACTAAAGCAGCCAGGAAGCTAGGCACGAGGACTTCCACAAACACCACCGCTGCGAACACGAGCGGGTCCGCCCCAACAGTTTCAAACCGACCCGGGCCAAAGCTACCTGATGCTGCCTGGCTCGTCAGGAAGACAGCGATAGCTGCGCTCGAGGCGGCAACCAGCGAGAGGGATAGCGCCCCGCTTAGTCTGGTGCTGTATTCCCAGCGCAATTGATCCGCATGCCTCGCTACAAAAAACGTAGCGATAAGTGCGGCCAAGATGGGGATCAGCACAAAAATAAGTCCGCGCTCAAAGCCTCCGGTTGGTAAAGCTGCAAACACCGGAAGTGCTGGAAGTGGCCCTAGCTCGGATGCAAAAGGGGAAACGTAAGAGCCGGTGCCGATTGCAAACCCTGCCCCGGAAATCCAAGATGCGCCATAGACAATTAGGTTTGGCAAGATTGCCAGCTGACCAATGGTCACCATGACTCCACCCAAAATACTCAAGCCCAGTCCTTGGTAAAGTCCGATTACCTGAATCCAGCCGAAACCTAAACCCAAAGCAATCAATGCCGAGCTTGCAAAAATCAAGACTGCCACAACTGACAAGCCAACCCTCACACCGGGATTTAGTGCGGTTCGAATTGACCAGTGCAACTTCGCATAGGCGGATATAAATAGACCTCTAATCCAGATGCGCTCTTTGGCCTCTTGGCCATTGGCGCCCTCGAATAGCTCAAATCTTTCACCGCTCACGGACGATGCGATGAGTATTAATCCAAAAAATATTGCTGGGTAATAAAGCGGTTCCCAGGTGCCAGCAATCACCGAATCATCTGCCACCAATAATGAAGCTCCGTAGCTGATGCCGCCAAAAGCTAGCGACCCTCCTAGCCATGCCGGCCAAAGCGAGGCAGCGGCCGATAGTCGATGACCGATTCTGATTGCCATTAGAACGATTAGGCCGGTAAGCCCAAGTGGCAGTGCTGTGAGGAAGAAGGCTCCAAAACCGATGCCTAAAATCTCACCTTCAGCGAAGCCAATTGGGACTCCGCATGCCAGTAAGAATGCGTAGACAGCTACCCTGAGCGCCAGAATCCATTCAACTTGTCCATCGCCTTCGATAAACCAAGCAAGTGTTAGCGGAGCAATAATCAGTCCCACCACAGTGGCAATGATTATCAAAGCCTGCAGTGCGGCTATTGCGAAGCTGAGCCCCCGGTTCACGGTTCGCGCTATAGGTTGGCGATAATGTCGCGCATCAAGGTGGCGGTCTCAGATGGCGTCTTGCCAACCTTCACACCAACGGCTTCGAATGCTTCTTTTTTACCCTGGGCTGTTCCGGCCGACCCAGAAACGATCGCACCAGCGTGACCCATGGTCTTGCCCTCTGGAGCGGTAAATCCTGCTACGTAGGCAACAACCGGCTTGGTCACGTGCTTGGAGATGTATTCCGCTGCCTTCTCTTCGCTGTCACCGCCAATTTCACCGATCAAGACAATAGCTTTGGTCTCAGGATCATTCTCAAATGCCTCGAGAGCGTCAATGTGAGTGGTTCCAATAACAGGATCCCCGCCAATACCGATTCCCGTTGTAAAGCCGATGTCTCTTAGTTCAAACATCATTTGGTAGGTAAGGGTTCCGGACTTAGAAACCAAACCAATCGGTCCTTTTCCGGTGATGTTCCAAGGAGTGATTCCAGCATTTGATTCACCCGGGCTAATGATTCCCGGACAATTTGGGCCGATAAGCCTGGTTTTCAGGCCCTTTTCGACATTGTATGCCCAAGCCGAAGCTGAGTCGTGAACCGGGATTCCCTCGGTAATAGCAACTGCAAGTGGAATCTCAGCGTCGATTGCTTCGACGATTGCCTGCCTGGCAAAAGCCGGAGGCACAAAAATAACAGAAACGTTTGCACCGGTGGCGCTCATCGCCTCCGCGACAGTTCCGAAAACTGGAAGGGACTTCCCTTCAACTTCGACAGTTTCGCCCGCCTTGCGAGGATTTACTCCGCCAACGATGTTTGATCCGCCAGCCAGCATTCTCTGAGTGTGCTTCATTCCTTCGGCACCAGTCATGCCCTGAACGATGATTTTAGAATCTGAGTTTAGAAAGATTGCCATTTTTTAGCCCCTTAGCCGTTCGCGAGTTCAGCGGCGGTGTTAGCCCCACCATCCATGGTGTCCGCAAGTGCCACTAGCGGGTGGTTGAATTCCTTCAAAATTGTTCTGCCTTCTTCGACGTTGTTTCCGTCAAGCCTGACAACCAGTGGCTTAGAAGCCCTGGCGCCAAGAGTGTTTAGTGCTCCAACGATGCCGTTAGCAACCGCGTCGCAGGCCGTGATGCCACCAAAGACGTTCACAAACACGCTTTTGACCTGGGGGTCATTCAGAATTACATCTAGACCTGCAGCCATTACTTCTGCCGAAGCTCCTCCGCCGATGTCCAAGAAGTTTGCGGGCTTTACTCCGCCATTGGCCTCTCCGGCGTAAGCCACGACGTCTAGCGTGGACATAACAAGCCCGGCACCATTTCCAATGATTCCTACTTCGCCGTCGAGCTTCACGTAGTTCAGATCCATCGCTTTAGCTTTGGTCTCTAGTGGGTCGAGTGCGTCGCGCTCCATGTCATCGCGCTCGTGACGGAAATCCGCATTTTCATCGAGGGTGATTTTGCCGTCGAGGGCAAGAATTTGGCCGTCTTCGGTGAGAACCAAAGGGTTTACCTCAACCAAGGTCGCGTCCTCTTTTACGAATACTTCGTAGAGCTTGAGGATCACATCACTGACTGAGTCAATTAGCTCCTCCGGGAACCTGCCGGCCTTTGCAATTTCCATGGCCATGGCCTTGTCTATGCCTGTGACAGCCGAGACCGGAATCTTTGCAAGTGCATCTGGGCGCTCAACAGCTAGCTGCTCGATCTCCATGCCGCCTTCAACAGAACAAAGAGACAAGAAGGTTCGGTTTGAACGGTCTAGAAGGACTGAGAAGTAAAACTCCTGAGCAATCTTGGCCCCCTCTGCGATCATTAGGCGCTTTACAACATGGCCCTTGATGTCAAGTCCAAGAATTTCTTCGGCTTTTTGGCGGGCCTCGGCTGGGCTATGAGCCACCTTTACACCGCCGGCCTTGCCGCGCCCTCCGGTTTTTACCTGGGCTTTGACAACAACTGTGCCGCCAATAGCGGTTGCTGCTGCCTCTGCTTCTTCAGGTGTATCTGCGATTCGACCCTGTAAAACCGGAACTCCGTGTTTTTCAAAAAGGTCGCGGGCTTGATATTCAAATAGATCCACTTTGGTCTTTCAGTTCTTTTTAGCCGACGTTTAACCCTCTAAAGTCTAGCGATTGAAAAAACGCTTTCCCGCCTAGAGCTTTGTTATTGGTGCCATTTTCACAAGTAGCCGCTTTGTAACACCTGATTCAAAACGAACCTCGGCGGTTTGCCTTGGGTTTTGACCCGACACACTGATCACGGCGCCCTCGCCGAAAGTGTCGTGATTGACTCGGTCGCCTACTGCAAGCTCAAGGTCCTTGTTGTCCCGGACCGCACTTGGTGAGTTGATTGCACCCTTCCATTTTGAAGGCTCTCTCGTGAATCCAACGGACCGCTCATAGGCCCTATCGGTTGATCGTTCGGTTCCCTCGGCCTCAACAAGTTCCTGGGGTATGTCGGCCAAGAACATCGAGGTGGTGAAACCAGAGGTGTTCCCAAAAATCGTTCGCTGAAGCGCATGAGAGACAAACAGTTGCTCGCGGGCCCTGGTCATACCGACATACATCAGTCGTCGTTCCTCCTGCAACCCTCCGGGCTCATCAAAAGACCTGATGTGAGGCAGTGTTCCCTGCTCAAGACCAATCATGAAAACAACCTGATACTCAAGCCCCTTGGCGGTGTGAAGCGTCATCAAAGAAATGCTGCCGGATTCATCCTCGATCTCATCCGCGGCCGCCGAAAGCGTAACTTCCGCAAGGTAGTCGGCAACAGTGCCCTCCGGATACTGCGCTTGCCACTCGAATAGCTGTCCGAGCAAGGCATCTAAGTTTTCAACCCTTGCCTCATCTTGGGGGTCCCTTGATAGCTCCAGCTCGGAGCGATAGCCGCTCCTGGTTAGGGCTAACTTCAAAACCTCGGCCGGGCCATCAGTAACAGTCATTGCTTCTAATTCGTTGAGCAGTTCCCCAAAAGCCATCACAGATGCTTGAAGTTTGGGCCCAAGTTGCAAGTCGGAAGCAAATAAGAGTGCTTGTCGAAAGCTCATTTCATTTGTCCTGGCGAACTGAGCAATTTTTAGCTCAGTCTTCTGACCGATGCCACGAGTCGGGATATTTATGACTCTTCTTACGGCCTCATCATTGCGCCCATTCGAAATTGCGGACAAGTAGGCCAACGCGTCTTTGATTTCTCTACGCTCAAAAAACTTCAAGCCCCCGATAACCGCATAGGGGATCTGCTGGCTCTTGAGCTCAGCCTCTAAAGATGGCGTCAGTGAGTTGGTACGGTACAGGACCGAGATGTCTCGGTAATTGACGCCTTCGTCGTGCAGCTTCTTGACTCTATCTACGACAAAAGCTGCTTCATTTCGCTCGTCGTAAGCGGTGAACATGGTGATCTTGTCACCAGCGCCCGAATCGGTCCAAAGGTTTTTAGCTGGTCGATAAGGGTTTTGCGAAATAACTGCGTTCGCAGCCGAAAGTATGTTTTGAGTGGAGCGGTAATTTTGCTCGAGGAGAATAGTCTCTGCTCCCGGGAAATCGCGCTCAAACTCAGTAATGTTCCTTATCGAAGCTCCGCGGAATGCGTAAATTGACTGGTCCGAGTCTCCAACAACGGTTAGGTCAGCCGGGCCAAGGACCTCTCCGGTTTGCTCATCAAAAATTGCATGTTCCTCCGGCAATGGCCTGGTGAACTCTCGAATCAGTGCGTATTGGGCATGGTTGGTGTCCTGGTACTCATCGACCAGCACGTGACGGAAACGCTTTTGATACCTAGCGCGAAGTTCCGGAAATGCCTGGAATAGGCCCACAGTCTCAACAATTAGGTCATCAAAATCAAAGGCGTTGTTTCTGCGCAGTTCGGACGTGTAGGCCTGGAAAACCTCGGCAACCAGTCGCTCTCTGGGGTTCGAGCGATCAGCATTTCGAGCGAAGTCCTCAGCGTCTTTCAATTCGTTTTTAGCATTGGAGATTATTGCGGCTGCCTGCGAAGGTTTTATGTCCGCATCTTCTGCGCCAGCTTCTCGAAGCAGTCGCTTCAATAGCGCACGAGTGTCTCCAGTGTCATAGACACTGAAGTTTGAGTCGTGGCCGAGACGTTGGGCCTCGCGTCTAAGGATTTGCAGGCAAGCGGAGTGGAAGGTCTTGAGCCACATGCCCTGACCGGCCTGACCGATCAGGCTCTCAACCCGTTCCCTCATTTCGGCCGCAGCTTTATTGGTGAATGTAATAGCAAGAATCTGAGATGGCCAAATTTCTTTATTGGCTAGCATGTGTGCCATGCGGTGAGTTAACACCCTGGTCTTACCGGACCCAGCTCCAGCGACAATTAGCAGCGCTCGTCCTCGATAGCGCACTGCCTGCTGCTGCTGCGGGTTTAGCCCGGTTAGTAAATCATCCGGGTTCGGTTGCTCAAAAATCTCTAACGACATCGCAGGTAGCTTAGGTCAGGTCGGCTACGGTTTTGATCAACAGATCGGGCTGATCGGCAAAAATTCCATCGACTCCCGTCGAAACAAGACGTTCAAACCATTTTTCGACATTTCCCTCGGCTGTTTCCAGGCGGGCTGTGAAAGCATAGATTTCAAGCCCCATCTTTTTCGCCCGAGCCACAAGATCACCTGTCAGAACCATGGACATCGCAACGGACACAGCATCGAAGTTATCAGCGATTTCAACGAGTAAGTCATCCGTTAGTTCTGTTATGCCCTCGGGCAGAGTGTCCCTGGCACTCAGAAACACGTAACTAATTTCTGGCCCAATCTCAAGTTTGGCTCTTTTTAGAAATTCGAACTCGAAGCTCTCGAGGCTAATTTTCATGCCGCGGCTTGACCAGTCGCTTTGCTCCAGCAGAGCCTTTACTTCCTGGATCGGGTCTATTCCGAGAGCCTCAAAATGTGCACCGTGCTTTATCTCGATGATCAGGTGCTTGCCATTGAATTGCTGGTGTCCCAAAAGCTGGCGGAGGGTTGGCACAAAGTATTTTCCGTCTTGGGAAGCCGAATCAACTCTGCCGTCTGGATAGCGTTCCTTGGCTCGTAGCCTTGAGACGTCATCCTTTGTGAGTTGGTCGATCTTGGTTGACAGGAAGCTGTGGTCGTTGATGTCGGTAGTGCTGGCTAGATCTAGATCGTGGCGAATGACTGCTTGACCATCCTTGGTGAAGACCACATCAAACTCGACGGCATCCGCGCCCTGCTCAAAAGCTAACTCCATCGACTCAATGGTGTTTTCCGGCAGATAACCGCACGCCCCGCGATGACCAAAAACCAGCACGCTATTCCCACTCAATCGTGCCCGGAGGCTTTGAGGTGATATCCAGCACGACCCGATTCACATCTGGAACTTCATTGGTGATGCGATTGGAAATTTTTGCCAGCAAGTCATAGGGCAATCTAGACCAGTCGGCCGTCATTGCGTCTTCCGATGAGACAGGCCGAAGCACGATTGGGTGGCCGTAGCTTCTGCCATCTCCCTGAACCCCTACCGAGCGCACGTCGGCCAAAAGAACAACCGGGCACTGCCAGATTTCAGCATCTTTGCCGGCTTCCGAAAGTTCTTCTCGAACAATTGCGTCCGCCTTACGAAGTAAATCAAGTCTTTCTTTTGTTACCTCGCCGACAATTCGAATCCCGAGACCGGGACCCGGGAACGGTTGCCTGGAAACTATCTCGTCCGGAAGCCCTAATTCAGCGCCTATTGCCCGCACCTCATCCTTGAATAACTCCCGAAGTGGCTCAATTAGCTCAAATTGCAGATCCTCTGGAAGGCCCCCTACGTTGTGGTGGCTCTTAATTCCAGCTGTTGCGCCGCCACCGGATTCAACCACATCCGGATAAAGCGTTCCCTGAACCAAGAACTTTATTGGTCGATTATCAGCCTTGGCCTCGGCGATGAGCTTCTGCTCCGCCTTTTCAAAGCTACGAATAAACTCGCGTCCGATGATCTTGCGCTTTTGCTCTGGATCACTGACGCCAGCAAGTGCTGATAAAAAGACATCCTCGGCGCTCTCGGTTACTAACCTGATTCCAGTTGCCGCGACGTAGTCGCGCTCAACCTGCTCTTTTTCACCCTCACGCAATAAACCGTGATCGACGAATACTGCCGTTAGCTGGTCTCCAATGGCCTTATGAACCAGTGCGGCGGCGACCGCTGAGTCAACCCCGCCGGACAACCCGCATATGACCCTGGCATCTCCAACCTGCGCACGAATTTTGGCAACCTGTTCAGCGATCACATTTCCAGAATTCCAAGTTGGCTCAATCCCGGCTCCAACGTAAAGAAAGTTTTCTAGGACTCGTTGGCCCTGGTCGGAGTGGACCACCTCTGGGTGCCACTGAACGCCGTAAATCTTGCGCTCTTTGGATTCAAAGGCCGCAACTGGAGTTGTGGCAGTGGAGGCCAAAACATCAAAGCCCTCAGGAGCCTGAACGACCTGATCACCGTGACTCATCCAGCAAACCTGGGATAGCGGTTGACCACTCAAAAGCGTTCCAGACTTGTTCACCGTGAGGTCCGTGCCGCCGTATTCCTTTTTGCCAGTCTTGTCCACTCGACCACCTAAGTGATGGGCAAGAACTTGAAAACCGTAGCAAATACCCAGAATTGGAACGCCAAGCTCCAAAATCTTTGAATCAAGAGCTGG
>TARA_B110000093_G_scaffold183434_1_pt1 | contig 30278 bp, 26 predicted proteins | sample TARA_B110000093 | Tara Oceans TARA_B110000093 (sample SAMEA4397390) | marine metagenome | biome: Polar Biome; feature: [MIX] marine epipelagic wind mixed layer (ENVO:01000061); material: water (ENVO:00002006), including particulate matter (ENVO:01000060) such as... | depth 10-100 m | reverse complement strand
AAAATAAGGAACATATCGATTAAATTCGTTGAGAATGAATTCTTATAAAGTTAAAGAAGAGAATGTAAGCCTTGAGTACTATACACAGGGTAAAGGGGAAGATATTATTATCTGCATTCATGGACATGGAAGAGATGTGAATGACTTTCTTTTCTTAGAAAAAAGAAATCGAAAATTAATTCTGTTGGTACTCCCCCACCATGGGAAGTCTTTTTTTCCTGAACATAGAGTGGAGAACAACCCGCTTACTATCGATGAGTTTGATCGGCTTTTTCAGAAAATATTAGACCGAGAATCAATAAATCGTTTCAATTTCATTGGCTTCTCTCAAGGCGGGAGGTTCGTTCTAACATTATTGCCGCTTTACCAAAGTCGGATAAAAACAGTTCATCTCATTTCTCCAGATGGAATGGACAACGATAGCTTTTACAATAGGGCCTCGAGAAACAAATTTGCACGAAAATTATTCAAATCATGGGAAAATAATCCGGAATCGTTTATCAAATTTGCGAGAATCGGTTTAAAACTTAAACTCATTCGGCCAAAAGTATTTGCTTTCATTCAATTATTTGCAAGTAATAAAGAGGTCTTTAAAAGAGCATCCATTACTTGGAGAGGGTTTAGAAAAATAAGGCCAACTATTTCTTCAATTGCGCTTGCAATCGAAACCAATAATTTCTCCTTTAAAATTATTATGGGAAAATATGATCAAGTGATCAGAACCAAGCAGGCCATTGAATTCTTAAGCCAATTAGAAAAACCAAATGCGCTGGAAGAAATAGCATGCGGACATGACTTTTTCAAAGCGGACAACATTCAACTGTTATCCGAAGTTATACAAATCTAAAAAGGCACCCGAAGGTGCCTTTTACTATTCGCTTACGATTAAACTATAACGCGTTATTACTTTTTATCACTGACCTCTTCGAAGTCGACGTCAGTTACTTCATCCTGCGCATTTTCGGCTCCTTCACCCTCACCTTGAGGCTGAGCTGCATCTGCACCTTCTTGATTTGTTGCATTATACATTTCTTGAGAAGCTGCTTGAAAAACGGTGTTTAACTTCTCCATTGCTGGCTCTAGGTTCTCCATATTCTTAGCTTCAAATTCTTTCTTCAATTCAGCTAATGCATCTTCGATAGGTTGCTTTTTATCAGCCGGTAACTTATCGCCGTACTCTTTTATTTGACGCTCAGTTTGAAATATTGTAGAATCTGCTTTATTAACAAGCTCAACCTCTTCTTTCATTTTCTGATCGGCATCCGCATTTGCTTCTGCTTCAGCTTTCATTCTTTTGATTTCATCATCAGACAATCCAGAAGAAGCTTCAATTTTAATAGACTGCTCTTTTCCTGTTCCTTTATCTTTAGCTGAAATATTCATGATCCCATTCGCGTCAATATCGAAAGTTACTTCAATTTGAGGAACACCTCTTTGTGCTGCTGGAATATCACTCAACTGGAATCTACCTAGAGATTTGTTGTCATTCGCCATTGACCGCTCTCCTTGAAGGACATGTATGTCCACTGAAGGTTGGTTATCGGAAGCCGTTGAGAAAACCTCAGACTTCTTAGCTGGAATAGTTGTGTTTGATTCAATTAATTTTGTAAACACTCCGCCCATAGTTTCAATTCCAAGGGAAAGAGGAGTTACATCCAATAAAAGAACATCTTTTACTTCACCCGTTAATACACCACCTTGAATTGCTGCTCCAATTGCAACAACCTCATCTGGATTAACACCCTTTGATGGAGCTTTACCGAAGAAATTTTTAACAGCATCTTGAATCACAGGCATTCTTGTTGACCCACCAACGATAATTACTTCGTCAATATCTGCCGCGGTTAAACCTGCATTTTTAAGAGCTGATCTACATGGAGCTATCGTTCTTTCAACAATTTCTGAAATCAATTGCTCGAATTTTGAACGTTGTAGTGTGCGAACCAAATGCTTTGGAATACCGTCTACTGGCATGATATACGGCAAGTTTATTTCAGTTGACGTAGTAGAAGATAATTCAATTTTAGCTTTTTCTGCAGCTTCTTTTAAACGCTGAAGAGCCATTGGGTCTTGACGTAAATCCAAACCTTCGTCCTTCTTAAATTCATCAACCAACCAGCTAATGATCGTCTCATCAACGTCATCGCCACCAAGATGTGTATCACCGTCAGTTGAAAGCACTTCAAAAACGCCATCACCCAACTCAAGGATAGAAACATCATGAGTTCCGCCACCGAAGTCAAAAACAACGATCTTTTGATCAATTCCTTTTTTATCTAAACCATAAGCTAAAGCAGCTGCCGTTGGCTCATTGATGATTCTTTTAATAGTCAAGCCTGCAATCTCACCTGCTTCTTTTGTAGCTTGACGCTGAGAGTCATTAAAGTAAGCAGGAACTGTAACTACAGCCTCTGAAACTTCATGACCTAAATAATCTTCAGCGGTCTTTTTCATTTTCTGCAATATAATTGCTGAAATTTCTTGCGGAGAATACTTCCGGTCATCTATAGCGACACGCGGCGTATTGTTTTCTCCCTTCACCACTTTATATGGCATTCTTGATATCTCTAGTTTGCAATCGTCAAAGCTAGAACCCATAAATCTCTTGATAGAGTATATTGTTTTGGTTGGATTCGTAATTGCTTGTCTTTTTGCCGGATCACCCACTTTGCGCTCACCGCCCTCAACAAAAGCAACAACAGAAGGTGTCGTTCTTTTTCCTTCCGAATTCGCTATAACCACTGGTTCGTTTCCTTCCATGACCGAAACACAAGAGTTTGTTGTTCCTAAGTCAATTCCTATAATTTTTCCCATTGTAATATTTTTTTCAAACCAATCTCAATTAATATGCCACCGTAAAAAAGGGGGCTCTTTTATGACAAAACAACCCTTAAAAGACGCGAAATATGTCTAAATGTCAGATTATCTGACAGAACTTAGAAAGAAAATAACTTTGGAATTAAAAGATCTAATGAATAAAAATCTTTTGTGAAGTAAGACCTCCTTTAATAGGAGCCGTAACAAAATAAATACCTGTCTTAAAATCAGTTAAATCAACAACAGTTTGAGTGTTTTCTAATTTCACGCTGTGTAATTCAGCTCCAGATAAAGAAAAAATACGCAATTCACCTCCTAACAATTCATTGCTTATCGAAACCGATAAGGTGTTGCCATGATTAATCATTGAAATATGATCTTGCGTCATTTGATCCAAACTTAGTGTGTTTATTATCACGGATGTATTGGGTGTAGCATCATATCCATATGAATGCAAGGTGATTTGACTCCCATCCCCTAAAACCGATAATTCGATCCATCCGTAGTGCGTTTCAGTACCGATGAGAAAATCAGCTCCTAAAAAACCATGCCCACCAAGAAAAGCACCAAATTGATAAGGTATAAGTCCAATTACAGCGCTATTAATAAGTAAGTCTATCCCTAAGGCAAAACTCGCTTCCGTTCCAAATTCTTGAGAAAAAGAAACTTCGTCTCCTTCATTTAAATTAATCACTTCAAAGGCATTGGTTTCTGCCGAAATAGCACCTGCAGGCCTTCCATTTACAGCCTCCATAACAGACCCAGCACCAGCGTATGTCGCAGGCAAACCACCAATGGTTGTGTCCCCAGTTAAATCTTGAACCAAAAAGACAAACTCAATATCCCCATCTCCATTAAAATCAAAAGAATAAGGCCCGGTAGAAGCGTCAATAAGGATTTCAGGTTCAAATGAATTCATCACGACTTGTGAGATAAAACAATTACTTATAAAAATAACCGCAACTAAAATTGTAACCTTTAAAGAAGAATGAAACATAATTGATTTGAATTTAAAGTATAAATTTAAGTAAAAGCTTGGGATAATTCTAAAGCTTATTTTGGTTTTCTTTCTTTCCTGTTATTGCTTCATCGAAATGAATAAAAATATTTGCATACATGATCTTTGATAAACAAAACAAAAGAGGGCTTAAAACAATAATAAGCGTAATAAATACTGAGATTTGAATCCAGACAGATATGTCTGTGAAAAACCAATTTGCCGCTGCCCATATAGAAACAAAAAGTGCTACGCCTAAAGCATAGGAAACATACATGGCACCAAAGTAGAAACCAGGTTCCGGAATATAATTGGTTTTACATTTTGGGCATTCATTTAAAACATTCCCAAGCTTCCGAAGATCATAAACCTTAGATTCAAAAAAATCACCCTTCAAACATTTGGGACAACGGAATTTAAAAATGCTATAAAGTTTAACCATCATATAGGATACAAAGATAATGAATCTAATGTTTCACCATCAATAACGGCAGAAAGATCATTATTCTTTATTCCTATTAGAATTCCCTATATTTAGAACTCAAAACATAAACTATGAAAAACTTCTTCACTATTTTAACTGGTATTGTTTTAAGCTTTAATGCCTTCGGACAGTGCACCACTACCAACGCAACAAGTTGTGAATGTGTTGACGGTACGGACAATTGTTTATTACTTCCTGACATCACAGCATCTTGGATGGGGATTTCTAATAATGGTTGGACTGAATACCCTCAAACCGGAGCAGGAACCAATTACACGAACCAAGGACCGGATGATGGACGCCTTAGAGTTACAGGGTCGACACCGAATATTGGAAATGGCTCCTTTACAGTTCGAGGACAAGATTCAAATGGAAATAGAGCTTTCATTTGTGGTAACGATACTATTTTCGGCGTTAGTTCAACAGGATCTTTCACTTGTCCGAATGGAGAGGAAAACCCAAAGCAAATGTTATTACAAAGGGTCTATAAAAAGGAGGGGAATGCAATGTCATTTGTAGACACATGGACAGGAAGCATGACCTATCATGAAAGCCATGGTCATAATCATGTTGATGACTGGGCCGTCATGACTTTAAGAATTCCGACTACTAATCCAAACCCATTGAGCTGGCCCATCGTTGGAGACGGGGCTAAAATCGGTTTTTGTTTAATGGATTATGGACAATGTGGAAACACCGCAGGAAGCACGTATTATGGACATTGCAGAGATGATAATACGGTTTATAACGGAGGTAATGTAATGGCAAATATGGATTTCAACAACTGGAACCTAGGGGGTGGGAATTACGGATGTTCCATTGTGGAGCAAGGTATTTCGTCAGGCTGGACTGATGTATATGGAAAATGGCTTGATGGCATGTGGATCAACGTTCCTGAAAACACTTGTAATGGTGATTACTACATCGTCATGGAGGTAGATAAAAACAACTATTTCCAAGAAGAAAGTGACGAGAACAACTATACAGCTGTACCCGTAACGCTAACCCTACAGCACCCGGCAAATTCAGGCGTACTTCCTACGGTTACATCAAATGAGTCAAATAATTTATGCTATGGACAATCAATCACCTTAAACGCTACTGCTGGAACTGAATTCCTTTGGTCAACAGGAGAGACTACCCAAAGTATAACAATTAGCGCACCAGGGTCATACACATGCACAGTAACAAACTTTTGTGGATCAAATGCCTCATTACCTTATGAGGTGAACAGTGTTGTTCCAAATGCACCAATCGTTGCAGATGCTTCTGCATGCACGGGCACCTATGTTGGACTAGAAGCCACAACAACGGGTGATGTTGATTGGTTTGATGACAATGGTAATTATTTAACTAGTGGGCCAAATTACACAACAAATCCACTTGTAGAAAACATGACTATTTGGGTTCAAAATACTGATTCATACACCAATACATTAAATGCAGAACCCTATACCAATGGTATTGGTGGGGGAGGATTTCTTACTTCGACTCAAGGAAGTGTCTTTCATGCCTACGAACCCTTTACCTTGAGGAGTGCTTTGGTATACGCATTGAACGGAGGGAGTGTAACGGTAGAGCTCCAAGACGAAAATGGAACCGTATTAGAAACGGTAACGGAAACCGTACCGGCTGGCGCTAGTAGAATTGACCTTAATTTTACTGTCCCAACGGGATATAACCATCAACTAGTAGGTATTAATTTACCTTCCGGAGGTTTGTATCGTAATAATAATTCAGCAACTTATCCTTATGTGCTGAACGACATACTTTCAATAGTTGGCGCTACTTCAAGCTCTTCTTACTACTATTATTTTTATGACTGGGAAATAATCGTAGAAAACGGAATCTGCACAAGCGATTTGGTCCCTGTTCAAATAACCGTAGCAGACCCTGAAGCTCCAGAAGCATCAGGAGTGACAATTTGTGCTAATGAAGTCGCTCAATTGAGCGCTACAGGTCAGGGGACTATAAATTGGCTCGATGCAAATGGATTTTTATTGGGAACTGGCTCTAATTTCTCAACTCCCGTTTTAACGGCTTCCACGATTTTCTACGTTCAATCTGCTGACAACGGATGTACCAGCGTCTCAGTTCCTGTTGAAGTAATCGTTGAGTCCTGCGCAAACCTCATTAACCTTAGCATCGAGAATACTGTGAGTATTTCTCCAAACCCATCAAATGGTACATTTGTTATCACTTATGGTTTAAATGAGAATCAAAAGGTTGAACTTGAAATCATTGATGCTTCAGGGAAAAGAATCTACAAAAGAAAATACCTAGATACCGAAGGAATGGTTTCTCATCAAATTAATTTAAAAAACGTGTCAGATGGTATGTATTCAATTCAGCTTAAGGCCGGTAATGAAAGCCATTCTGAGAGATTGATTCTAAAGAATGACTAATTGCATTCACTGCACGCTGATTTTATTGTTTTCTACGATTGCCCTTTTGGGGCAGTCGCAGAATATTAGTTCTTTTACCACTTCAAATTCACCTCTTCCCTTCAATACGGTTCGTTGCCTTGAACATGAGGGAAATACCCTATGGGTTGGTACGGACCAAGGATTAGCCAAGCTTGAAAACGAAAACGATTGGACCATTTACAATTCCGTTAATAGCGCCCTCTGGAATGATGATATTAGAGCACTAAAAGCTGATGGAGATTCTTTGCTATGGGTTGGAACCATTCAAGGGGGACTGTTTTGCTTTGATGGTACCAATTGGACCAACTATAACCCGAGTAATTCAGCCCTAGGAGATTACCTTGTAAGGGCCATTGAAGTAGATCTAGACGGGAATATATGGGTTGCCACAACGGAGGGCGTTTATATGTATGACCGAACCACATGGAGCTCCTGGACTAGTAATGAAGGTTTGCTTTCTAATAATATTACCGCACTCTGTATTGGAGACAATAAAAAATTTGTAGGGAGCATTAATGGTGGCGTATTGTATTTTGACGCAGCAAACAACTTCGAGAATCATACAATCATTAGCGCTGGTATTCCAGACAATTCCACTTTAAACATTGAAATTGACAATGAAGGTAAACCATGGTTTATCTCTCCCGCAGCCGGCTTGGTTGCAGATCAAGGAGATGGAGGTCCATGGATCTCTTTTAATGCCATTAATTCTGAGATGCCATCTAATAGTTTGCTCTGTTTAAAGCATGGGCAGGGCGGAACTATTTATATTGGCTCTGAAACAGGGGGGGTCATTACAAAAAATCAAGATTTATATCAGCAGATAACAACCAATAATTCCAATCTGACAGATGACCATATCCTATGTATTGAAAAAGACAACCAAGGAGATTTGTGGGTGGGGACATTCGATGGCGGACTTTGTAAAATAGACCTAATCCTCGCTATTTCTCCACTCCCCTATCCCAATGGAATCAACCTTTTTCCCACAGTTATTAAAGACGAAAGATTGGTGTATTTCTCCAAGGAATTAACTTGCGAAATTGCAATTATCAATCAGATTGGAAGCGTAATGCATAAAGGTCACTGTGAAAGTGATTTTTTTCAAATTCCTATGGAATTAAATGCGGGATGGTTTTATATTCAATTTGAAATGGAAGGTTTATTTTATCGGAAAAAAATATTGCTCTTGTAATAAGGATTACCCTTGTAAAAAAGCCTTGTATTTTTGAAACAACAGATCTACCGCTCTACCCGTCGATAATTCTCCTGCGACTACCTTTTCCTCTAAAGACAACATATAGGCCTTTAAACCCGCGTCCGCATCAATTGAATTTAAAACAAGATCTGTCAAGTTCTCTTTTAAAAATTTAGAGTTTTGCTGACGACGATTGTGGTCGAAGTACCCACTTTGATGTACGGTATTAAAATAACGCTGAATAGATTCCCAGGTTTGTTCTAGCCCAACACGACTGACACTGCTCGTCGTTAGTACATTGGTCACCCAATTGCTTTCTTTCGGCGGGAATAAATGCACTGCATTGGCATACGCCCTACCTGCCAATTCAGATGCTTTTTCATTACCAGAATCAGACTTCGTAATTAAAATGGTATCTGCTAACTCCATAATTCCGCGCTTCATCCCTTGTAATTCATCTCCTGCCCCAGCAAGCAGTAAAAGAAGAAAATAATCAACCATACTATGTACCATTGTTTCTGACTGACCAACACCAACAGTCTCAATGAAAATAACATCAAAACCAGCGGTCTCGCACAAAAGCATAGCATCTCTTGAATTCCTGGCCACACCTCCTAAATTACCTCCCGCGGCCGTAGGGCGAATAAAAGCATTTTCCTCCCTTGAAAGGGTATCCATTCGAGTTTTATCCCCAAGGATACTTCCCCCTGTGACATTTGAAGAAGGATCTACGGCGAGCACTGCGAGTTTGTGCCCCGCTTCTAGGATCAGAGACCCAAAGGCTTCAATAAAAGTACTCTTTCCTACACCCGGAACACCTGTAATTCCTACCCTCCATGATTTTGATTTTACCTGAGCACAAAGCTCAATTAGTTTCACACTCTCTTTTCGGGCATCTGGATGCGTGCTTTCGATTAAGGTTATGGCAGAACTCAAAGCCTGCTTATCTCCACGAATAAGTAAGGGATACAATTCTTCTGCTTGTAAGGAATCTAGTCTTTTCTTACGTGATGAAATCCACTGTTCTATTTTTTTATTTGTAGACATGGTATTTAATTAGGCTTAGACAAAAATTTCAGCTTGAAATATTCCGACGCTTACTTTACTAATTTAGTGTAAATATCTTCATACATCGGTAGTATTTTTGATATTGTAAATACCCCCGCTTGCTTTAATGCATTGGCCCTAAACCTGTTCAAGTTATTTTCATCTAAAATATCCAATAGATTATTGGCCATATCGTCAACATCACCTACATCAGAAAGATAACCGGAAAAACCATGGATATTAACCTCGGGAATACCGCCGGAATTACTAGAAATAACAGGAACCCCCATAGCCATTGCTTCTAAAGCAGCCAAACCAAAACTCTCTGTTTCTGAAGGCAGGACAAAGACATCTGAAATCGCTAAAACCCCCGAAGTATCCCTTATTTTACCTAAAAATAAAATATGCTCACACAATGACAATTCTCGACATAATTGTTCACATCTGTAACGCTCAGGACCATCACCTACAAATAGAAGTTTTGAAGGCACCTTCTTTATCGTCTTGGCAAAAATTCGAATAACATCCTCAACGCGCTTCACTTTTCTAAAATTCGAAACATGACAAAGAATCCGTTGTTCATCAGTAGCATATAACGACCTATTAATTTCACTATCCTCGCGCTTCTTATCTAGAGAAATGAAATTGGGTATGACCGTAATGTCATTTTTAATATTGAAATGCTTTAAGGTATCTCTTTTAAGACTTTCTGAAACAGCCGTGACGGCATCCGATTCGTTAATACAAAAAGTTATCACGGGTTCAAAAGAAGGATCACGTCCGACAAGCGTAATATCTGTTCCGTGAAGCGTAGTCACATAGGGAATATTAATACCATGCGTTCTTAGAATTTGTTTCGCCATAAATGCGGCAGAAGCATGAGGAATCGCATAATGAACATGAATAAGGTCCAACTTCTCATACTTTACGACATCGACCATTTTACTAGCGAGTTCCGTTTCATAGGGCTGAAAATCAAACAAAGGATAATCCGTAACTGAAACTTCATGGTAAAATACGTTCTGGATAAACCCACCGAGCCTTACAGGTTGAGAATAGGTTATAAAATGAATTTCATGTCCTTTTTTCGCTAGAGCCTTCCCCAATTCCGTCGCCACCACACCGCTCCCGCCAAATGTCGGGTACAATACAATTCCTATTTTCATTTTATTTGTCTTTTTTATCTTTATTATTCCCAATTGGGAAAAAGAAATTAATTCGGTAAATTATTGGGAGTATTCGCTGAATTGCTCCTTCACTATTCTTGATCCGTATAGTATAACTACTACGAAAAGGACTGTTCTCTGCATTAATAACGTCATAGAAAACCCCAAGATTAATTCGGAATTTTTGGCTGTACTCCTTAGAAAAACCACCTCCAATAAATAAAGTTGGCGCCCACTTTTTATTTCCATCCGAAAGGTTTAAAAAATTATAAGGGCTTCGCAGTAGTTCTAATTCAAAACCACCAAATAAGGCATCTTTATATCTAGCATGGGCATAAATACCTCCTCCAAAAATATTAAAATTAGTTTTTACACCTAAATTGTTATTCCAAGTTCTTTGCAGACGAAATGATGGTCCAACAGCAAAATGTTTATTTAAAATTGCGGCATATTTAAAACCCACACTGAAAGTCCCTCCATAATTAGATACACTTGCAGCATGAAGTTCTACACCTATTTCAGATCCGTTGAATTGGACCTGTCCCGATGCGAAAAGCGATATACAGATCAAAATTGAGGTAATTATTTTTTTCATTGTTCAATAGTTTTTACAAAGATAAGACGAATTACTTCTTTGGAAATAGAACCCTTATTATCTTTGTTAAAAAAACAGTCAAGCATGCAACGCTTAAATGGAAAAGAAACTGCTCAGAAGATCAGAACGGAATTAAAGGCTAAAGTTTCTGAAAGGAAATTAAGAGGCTCGAAAACGCCCCATCTTGCTGCTATTTTAGTGGGAAATGATGGAGGCTCCTTGTCTTATGTCACGGCTAAAGTACAAGCCTGTGAAGAAATTGGATTTGACAGTACACTGATCCGGTTTGACGATACTATTTCCGAAGAAGCGCTATTACTAAAAGTGATTGAACTCAATAAAAACGAATCTATTGACGGTTTTATTGTTCAGCTCCCTTTACCAAAGCATATTGACGAAACCAAGGTGACAGATACCATCAGTCCAAATAAAGACGTTGATGGATTTCATCCGATGAACTTGGGCAACATGCTGCTCAACCTACCTGGTTTTTTATCTGCTACGCCTGCTGGAATTATTGAACTTTTAAAAAGATACAATATCGAAACTTCCGGAAAGCATTGTGTTATTATTGGCCGTAGCAATATTGTCGGGACCCCTTTAAGTATCATGTTGAGTCGGAATTCAAACCCTGGAAACTGCACGGTAACACTTGCACACTCGAGAACCCAAAATCTCAAAGAGCTTTGCCTCCAAGCAGATATACTCATTGCTGCAATAGGAAAACCAGAATTCGTCACAGCCGACATGGTCAAAGTAGGTGCTGTTATTATCGATGTTGGAACCACTCGTGTTGACGATAACTCAAGAGAAAGAGGTTGGAGGCTCGTTGGCGATGTTAAATTCGCAGAAGTCGCCCCTAAAACAAGTTTTATTACACCAGTGCCTGGCGGTGTAGGTCCAATGACCATTGCCTCATTGATGATGAACACTTTAAAAGCGATGGAACTCAATGGAAAATAAAACAACTTTCAAAATTAACGGACCGTATATCGAGCTTTTGGCACTCTTAAAAGCCCTTGGCATCGCGCAAACTGGTGGTCACGCCAAAATGATTGTAGATTCTGAAGAAGTACTCAGGAATGGCCAAATTGAGCTCAGAAGAAGAGCCAAGTGTATTTCTGGAGATCTAATCATCATAGATGACCAGCAAATTCAACTTGAATAGTTTTACAAACGAGAAGGATATTTTATACCCAATGAGAATGGGATGAAAGATATATTCTTGTAAAGAAAAAAACGCCGCCTTTAATCCAGTTGATACCTCTTTTTTAGAATTGAAATAACCTCATCCTCGCTATTTTTTTTCTCAGCTGAATGATTATCTGTGGTCAAATAATTGTATTGATTTTGAATATTTACTGCCAAATAAGTGTCACCCCAATTGATATTACTGTCTGGGCTGTACTCTTGAACAATCGCCATGAACTGCTTAATGTACTTGTCATCGATCGTTTTTTTTGTAAATAATTGAAGTGTCCAAATCGAAACATCTTTAATGACAATAGCATTTGCCCCCTTTGTTCCAACGTTCCAATCGATCATATTGCCTATCTTTTTAGTTGGGATTCTGTAGGAAAAATCCAATTTATCAATAGATATGTAGACAATGTTTTCCTTAAGCGAGTGTTTAATCATGTTCGTTTTTAATTCGAAATTTAATCAGCAGTATGATTTGTATCAATTTTAGAAGACCAAACTTACGCAATCCTATGTGATTGGAAGGCCAGTGACGAAAGAACTTTAATTCGGATATAAACTTTATGATGGTTTAGGGCGTTATAATTAAGAGACAAACTATCTTTGTAGAATATGCTTAGTTATTCAGTTTATCGAAATGAAAACACCAAAAAATGGGTAACCTTTATTCATGGTGCTGGAGGCAGCAGTTCAATTTGGTTTCGACAAATCAGGGCTTTTAAAAGTGAATTTAACATCTTATTGATTGATTTACGTGGGCATGGAAACAGCAAATCTACTTCTAAAGAGGATAGCAAGCAGGAGTATACATTTGAAGTGATTACAAATGACATTATCGAAGTCTTAACCCATCTCACCATAGAAAAATCTCATTTTATTGGTATCTCATTGGGTACGATTTTAATAAGGGACCTGGCCGAGAGAAATCCTGATTTGGTAGAAAGCATGGTCATGGGGGGGGCTATTTTAAAACTTAATGTTCGCTCAAAACTATTGATGGGGTTTGGTAACTTTTTCAAATCGGTTGTGCCATATATCTTCTTATACAAGCTTTTCGCATTTATAATCATGCCAAAAAAGAATCACAAAGAGTCCCGTTTATTATTTGTCAAGGAGGCTAAAAAACTTTACCAAAAAGAATTCATCCGTTGGTACAGGCTAACTGCACAACTCAATCCTTTACTGAGGTTTTTCAGATTAAATGATATAAATATCCCGACACTTTATGTCATGGGAGAACAAGATCATTTGTTTTTACCATCAATTAAAAAAATCATTTCTGGGCATTTAAGCGCACAATTACATATCATTCAAAACTGTGGCCATGTTGTGAATGTTGAACAGCCTATAGAATTTAATACAACAGTCATTTCATTTTTAAAAGCACAAGATAATTAGTGCTTTTTTGAAGCATTGCGATTACAGAACCCATATCTTTTATTGAAAACCTGATTATTCTCGAGTTCAATAAGAGCAGTAAAAGTGCACCGCTCTATGTCAGTCAGCCCTTTAACGATATTAAAAGTCTGCTTTTATAATCATTTATGTTTTCTCTTATCCATTGGGCATTGCGATATATATATTGATAGTCGCTTGAATGAAATAAATTTTTCTTATAAATTCGATTTTCAAGTTCATATATTTCAATAGAATTTTGACGAAAAAAATCGTCTAAATAACTTTCTTTAGATATACGTTCAAGATGCCCTAAATACGCATCAATAAATTGCTTATTTACATATAAACCTGACCACTTTAGGTAATTCAAAGAAGGAGTGTCATAGGCAAAATCAGATTTCGTATGCCAACTAGAGCCATCAAAACCAATTGGTTCCAATCGGCGACTAGATGGGTTATAATAGAATCTTCTATTGTGCCAATTTAGCCCATGATGTGTATTTGTTAATTCCGAGATCGCCATATGTATCGCTAGTCTCTCAATGTCAAAAACCTCACTAATCTCCCTTTTATTATTTCTAAAATCATTTAAAAGAGCCTTTGCGCTTGCGCGCACATTTGAATCAAGAACGGCGTAATAATTAAACTCTTTAATAGGAGAGTTAAAGTAAATTTCTTTTGGCGTTTCGTATTTAACAGAATCATTTAATACGCCGTTATTCCACAAAACATCTTCAGAGATGCAAATGATGGGACCTCGAGGCCTCTTAAATCGGTCTGTTAAATGATGGGTGAAATGTTCTTCAAAAGTACATACCGTCTTATTCTGATTTACGTTTAATTCAACAACATCCGTGTGCAGAGAGAGTATATCGTGTTGCTCAAGAATTTTATGAAAAATCCATTCAGGCATAAAATTCCGTGCACCAAAATATTGAAGGGAAAATTTATTAGTGCCTAATACCGTTTTGTTTTTTAGCGTTCTTACGCGGTACGAGGGTGGATTGGTTTGGTAATGGTCTAGCTGATCCCCTTTTAAACGAATTTTTACATCTAAAATCTTGTCGTCGATTGTTAAAACCGCTTTTACAAAGGATTTATGCGACGCCTTGACAATTTGGGTTTTTAAAACGTCATTCCGCAACGAATCGATATAGAGAAAGTCGTCAATAGGGATTTCTAGAGTTATTTTTTCGATATTGGCCGATAAGGACCGATAATAATGATAAGGTTTAAAGATCAAATCTTGTCGAAAGAGATATATAACAGAGGCAAGAAAAAGAACGCCAACAATCCAAATTCTTAACCGTTTCGAAAGCATCAATTACTTTTTATTAAATCTGTCTTCAACAAACTCAACCTCATTCTTATGGTGAGCGATTGGCTTTCCGTCTTCGCCAAGATTAACCATAATGATTTTATCGACCGTAAGAATAGTTTCCCTAGTCATCTTGTTTCTCGCTTCGCATTTCAAGGTGATTGAAGTATTACCAAATTTGATGACTTCCATTCCAATCTCAACTATATCTCCTTTTTTAGCAGAGGCCATAAAATTAATTTCTGACATGTATTTGGTGACAATTCGAGGGTTTTCCAATTGGATAATTGTATATAAAGCCGCTTCTTCATCAATCCAGGCCAAAAGTTGGCCTCCAAAAAGAGTTTCGTTTGGGTTTAAGTCTTCGGGTTTTACCCATTTCCTTGTGTTAAATCTCATAAGACAAATAGTATAAACGATTCTTGAATGTGTATTATCTGAATCAAGTAATAACGTTATGACCTAAAAATATATTAAATATAAATAACAAAGTGTTCTGGATAGACAAACCTATAACTCTTTTACTTAAAACACGTGAGCTAAGGTGAACCAAGCGTAGTTTACTTATTCAAGATTTTCTCTGCAACTTGTTTCGCGTCACGGCAATACTTATCATCACCCTGTAATTTCCATTCACCTGTTTTCTCTATGTAATACCTCACGGTTTTCTCTACAACCTCTGAATACCCACCGTACGCATCTAACATACTTTGCAACTCTTCGGTATAATCACTCTTGCTTAATTCCTGCTTGAGTACTAGCCCCCATAATCTATTAATACGCTTAGATTTCTCTTTGTAAATTGGGTTTATTGTTTTATAAGCCATTAAAAAAAGAGAAAGCGCTTTGGCTTCGGCTGATGGTTTTTCTGTTTTGTTTTTCATACTCTTTGTCATCGATCAAATATAAGTGCTTATTCGTAATTCAATTTCTTTAAGTATAGTTCCATTTTCACATTAGACAAACTATAACTCATATCCTTTAAATCAATTTCTTTGAAATTAAACTTTTTATACAACGTAATTGCATTTTCTAGTTTCTTGTTCGTTTCAAGTACAATCTTTTTAGCGCCATTCTCTTTGCACCATTTTATACCTTATGACAGGAGTTTACTACCAATACCTTGGCGTTAATATGCCTGTTTCACTCCAAATTTCAACAATTCAAAAACAAATGCATCTATTTTTTTCAAAGCGACAGTCCCTACGACCTTATCCCAATATCCAACAAGAATTATATGGCCTCCATTTTTTAGAATAATTTCAGTTGGATTTTCTAACATGACTTTGTCGGCCTCTTCGAAGAGCTTATATTTCGTCAGCCATTCTAGGGACAGATTAACAAAGTCCTCATGATATTTTGGCTCGAATGGAAAATTTTTCAATTTAGGCATCTACATTTATTGTTGCTTTTCAATTTAACGATCGGTGTATACCATAGTATCGATGGATCTGAATTAAATATACTGTTTACTTATTTTTTAATCAATTCTATTAGGGTTTTTACTCATTTCAAAAATAATCTTCCCTCCGTTAACAATATGATTATGGGTTAAAGTAAGGCCATCTAATACTTTTCCATTTAGTATGATGCTTTTAACATAGACGTTTTCTATACTTTGGTTATTTACTACAATTGTAAAAGTTTTCCCATTATGTAAATGTATTTTAGCTTCTTTAACCAACGGGCTTCCGATTGCATAATTTGGTGACCCTGGTGTTACAGGGTAAAAGCCTAAAGCACTAAAAAGATACCAAGCACTCATTTGTCCAGCATCATCATTCCCACATAATCCTTCAACCGTTGGAGCATACATTGTATTCATAATCATACGAACACGTTCTTGGGTTTTTTCAGGATGACCTGTCCAATTGTATAAATAAGGGATATGGTGGCCTGGTTCATTTCCATGGACATAATTTCCTATGATACCATCGCGGGTAATATCTTCATGCTTTGCGATATACTTTTCATCAATAGACATCGTAAATAAAGAATCTAAATGTTTAGTGAATCTTTCTTTTCCACCCATCATATTTATCATTTTATCAATATTTTGCGGGACGTATAATCCATAATTCCAGGCATTCCCTTCGATAAAACCTTGTCCGTGCGTATCCATAGGGTCGAAATTTACACGAAACTTACCGTCCGCTAATTTTGGCCTCATGTAACCACTTTTAGAGTCGAATACATTATTGTAGTATTCTGAGCGAATCATAAACTCTTTTACCATTTCGGTATTGTCAACCTGCTTTGCTATTTGTGCAATACACCAATCATTATAAGCATATTCTAAGGTTTTAGAAACAGAAGAATGACTTTTATCGTCTGGGACATATTTGTAGTCCATATAATCTCCCAAACCATCAAAATACCTCACCTTAGCCGTGTTTACAGCAGCGATTAAAGCCTGTTTATGATCAAAGTCACCAACATTTTTAGCCATTGCATCTGCAATTACAGAACTTGCGTGATAACCAATCATGCACCAGTTCTCATTAGCATAATGACTCCAAATAGGTAGCATCTTATGTACACTTTGATCATGGTGCGCCAACATGGATTTTATCATGTCATTATTACGTTCAGGCTGAGTGATGTTAAAAAGAGGATGTAGAGCTCGATAGGTATCCCAAAGTGAAAAAACAGTGTAGTTTGTAAACCCTTGTGATTCGTGAATATTTTGATCTAACCCTCTGTATTTCCCATCAATATCTTCGTATAAAATAGGCGATAGATTGGTGTGATACATTGCCGTATAGAAATTATACTTATCGCCTTTACTCAAAGTATTTACCTCAATTTTTGAAAGTTCTTGATTCCATTTAGCTTTTGTTTCTTCTCTGGTTTTGTTAAAATCCCAATGCGGAATTTCAGCTTCCAAATTCTTCAAAGCTCCACCTGAACTAACTGAGGATAATGCAAATTTAATGTTGATTTCTTCAGCCTCTTGAGTCTCAAAATTGAAGAAAGCGCGTATGTCTTTCCCAGCCATTTCAGGAAAATTATCTGATTGATTAAAGCGTCTATAAAACCCATCATATTTTACCTGATCATATTTTTTATGGCCATAACTTTTAAATGGTTTTGAAAAACGCATTGCAAAAAAAACCTTCTTATCTCTTGCCCACCCCTTTGTTTGTCTGTATCCCGTAACTAAAGAGTCATTTTCTACACGAATAAAAGTCCAAACGTTTTTCTGGTCATGGTGATATACATTATAAACCATATCCAAAATGATATGCGCATCTTCTGATTCAGGAAAAGTATATTGGTGAAAACCGACACGCTCACTAGTTGTTAGTTCGGCCGTAACATTATAGTCCTCCAAATCGACTTTATAATAACCTGGAGAAGCGACTTCATTATCATGAGAAAATGTGGAATAAAACCCCTTGTTACCCTCCTTCGTTTTTAAGGGGTCAAGCACCAAATCCCCTATTGTTGGCATTACAAGGAAATCACCCAAATCAGAATGACCAGTGCCACTTAAATTTGTATGAGCAAATCCAATAATTATTGAATCTCGATATTGATAGCCAGCACAATACTCATAGGTCTCACTGTTGTAGCTACCGTCGCTGTTAAACATAACTTCAAAGTTAGTTTGAGGACTTAATTGTACCATTCCAAAAGGGGCGGATGCACCAGGAAAGACATGTCCCATTTTGCTTGTTCCGATAAAAGGATTTACATATTGTGTGTAATCTTCTTTTATTTCCTCCTTAGGAATAGGCGCTGTATTTAGACCGCCTTTACCACAAGCGCTAAGAATAATACCCCCTAATAATATGGCTGTGTTTTTCATGTTTAAATGCAATGCCCTAGATTGTAAAACTATAGGAATCAATATCAAATGTCAACTATGTGCTGTTAATTATATCTATTGTTTAATTATTCTTTTAGTATAAACTACATCATTTGATTTGATTTTAATGATATAAACGCCAGCGTCTAAATCCGTCACCTTAACTTTGGCCGCTGATGTAAAACAATCTTCACGTAAAAGTTCTCCGTTAAGTTTATATAATACAAAAGAGGAAGCTTCTGGATTTTCAGATTTGGATTCAATTAAGATATAATCCCATGCTGGATTGGGAGAAACCGTAAAGCGTTGATCAAACGGCGTATTTTCATGTATTGAAGTCTCTCCGCACCCCTTCAATAGATTAAATTTTGTCTGCAGTGAATCAATGGGTTCAATCCCATCATTATTCGATGTTTTTACCGATACTACAAATGAAGGAATACCAAAAACATCGGTAGGCTGGGCCACTTTTACAAATGCAAAGAGAGAAGAGGTTCCATTTGATGCACATCGAGTATCGGCACCAATCATATTCGCCCCCTGTAGCGCGGCCATTAATTTACATGCCAAATCGCCTTCCTCATTTAAAAAACGGACCTCCATAGAGTCCAGAACCTTTTGTCCTAAAAGAATATTTCCTTGTATGGAATAATTAGATCCCGTAATGTGATTCTTATAATCATCGGTTGCAGAACCCGTGTGAGCTGCAGTTTGAGGGCTTGAATTCATTAATGCTGCAATTCCGTATTGTCTAATTTCAGGTTGCCCAGAAACATCATTATTTATAAGCCAGTCAATGATTTCTGAAGGGCTATCCCCTAAATCCATCCTATTAGTGGCATTGTTTTGGTTTGTTGGCACGTAATAAGCTTGTGTATTAATCGCTCCAATACCTGGGAATAATTTACCTAAAAAGTGATCTGAAGGAAGCCCAAATTGAAATAAATCAACACAAGATGCGCCAGCACTTCCAACTTCCCCGGTAACTGAATCCACAGCAACAATAGAAAAGGTGTCTTGGGCGAAAAAAACTCTCGATGAAATAAATAATAAGCAGAAAATAAATAGGATTGTTTTCATAGTAGATGACTTTATATTAAATAACGTTTTAGCGAAACTGCAATTTAATCTAAATTAGGCGTTTTGTTACTGTTTCCAGATCGTCCTTCTAAAACTCGCATTGGAAAAGGCCTCACCATTTATTTCAGAATTGCCGGTAAATCCTCCAAGGTTACCCAAAATTATGCATTTTGAATTTAGAACTGCAGCACTTAAATCTGCCCCACAAGATCCTTGTTCAAAGACATAAACTATTTTATCCTGAAAATCATATTCTAAAACTGCAGATCCTGAATCACAAATAGAATTCTCTTGAAATTCATAGATCTTATCCTGAATACATACCGGAGTTCTTTTGATCTTATTACAAGAAATCAATGCAAATAAAAAAACTAACAGAAAAAGTGATCTGTTCATATTATTCCCCACTATAGTTAAACCAATATCATGGATGTTTATTGTTGTTGTTGTTTTTGTTGTGGTTTATATAAAGGTAATTATGAAAGTGGATTTAGTGATGATCACACTGCACTTGTTATTCTTTTTTACATTTACCAAAAAAGTAATAAATCCCTAGAATCAAGAATATTTGGCATCACCCAAACTCCTATCATTGGAGGTCCGTTCTTATAAGTCTGAAAATTCGAATTGTTATTACAGCACAAAACTTTGTATTCTTTTTGTGCTAAAACAGAAGTTGCAGCAAGTTTCTTTTGAATTATTGGTGTTAGATTTTTGCAATGCTTCGAAACAAATTGTTGCATAAAGATTAGTAATTCCGATTGAGAAATCAGAAAGCTCGTATCGGCGGTGAATGAGAACTGTGAAACACCAGCAAATGTAGAATAAAGGCGGTTGCTTTCATCTGTACTCATTTGAAGCCTATTAAGTGCGTCAAAAGCAGCTTGTTGTTCTTGAGTTCTTCCCAATCGGTATTCACTATTGTCATAAGGTGTATGCTCGTCCGTTGAATCTTTACTTTCTTCTACCTCTTCTTGAACGCTGGAGCATGAAAACGCTAAAAGGGATAAGATTAAAAAAATTATCGTTTTCATTCAATTTTTAAATTTTGGGCAACATTGATATAAAGAATTCGTGCTTCATTTTGATTTTACAGCTTGTTAAGCCGATTCTAAATCACGAATTAATACACTTCATTATTTTTTTAAAAATGCAATAACTGGTTTCAAACTTTGATAAGGACTCTCTTCCATTGGAACGTGTCCGACATTCCTTAAAATGACAAGTGTATCATTAGGCAGGTCATTATGAAACCGATACGCCATCTTCAGTGGGATCAACTTGTCTTGTTGGCCCCAAAGAACAAGTGTTCTCTTCTCTATCAATTTTATTTTTTCATAGGAACTCGTATCAAGCCTTACACTAAATCGATCGATAAAAGCCTGCCGATTTCCTTTCCTTAGGGTTAATTCAAAATAACGATCAACTAATTCCTTAGTTACTTTGGTCTTGTCATCATAGACATTTTCAATACTTGATTTTACCAATGATCGAGGCGTAATAAAAGTAAAGATGTTTTTAACAACAGGAATCTGTGCAATCTTAAAGGCTATTGGAGTACTCTCGGCCTCTGATGGATAACCAGCTGCATCAATTAGGATCATTTCTTCGACCATATCGGGATATTCGCTTGTAAAACTCCAGACGATTTGGCCTCCTAATGAGTTCCCAGCTAAGACGCAACTTTTAACCCCAAGGGCATTTAGAAAATGCTTAAGAAAAAGCACATAGTTTTCAATTGAATAATGCCTATGAGTAAAGGGGCCTGTGAGTCCATATCCGGGCAAATCCATCCGGATTACCCGATGGTCCGATATCAACTTATTTGTCCATTCATTATAGGTGTGTAAACTGGAGCCTGTACCATGAATCAGTACTATAGGAATCGAATCCGTAACTTCTCCTTCATCTCTATAATGAACATCCATTTGATCAACTGAGATAAATAAAGAGGGAGAAGACGCGTATTTTGACTTTAAATCCTCCAATAAGATGTCTTTATAACCGAAAATAAAGGCCATAAGAATAATCAAAAAAACCAAACTAAAAAGTATTCCTTTTACGATCTTAGTCAAGGCTTTTTTCATAGTATTAATTGTGTTTGACGATGCAATAGCTATTCGTTTATTTCATCACCAAAAACGACTAAAAACGGCTACTTCAAATATCTAAAATCTTGTCCGTCCTTAATTGACTTGACAGTTTCAAGAATGATACGTATGCAGTTCTCTACATCATCCTTATGGGTCATTTCAACAGTCGTATGCATGTACCTCAGTGGTAAAGAAATCAACGCACTTGTCACCCCTTTATTTGAATAAGCAAACGCATCTGTATCCGTTCCTGTCGACCTCGAAACTACCGCACGTTGAAAAGGAATCTTCTGTTTTTCTGCGGTCTTAAAAATTTGTTTTAGGAAATTATTTTGAACTGCTGGTCCATAAGTTAAAACGGGGCCTTCACCAGACTTTAAATCTCCATTTTCAATCTTGCTGACCATTGGGGTATTCGTGTCATGACAAACATCAGTAACCAAAGCGACATCAGGTTTAATGGTTTGCGCCATCATTTGAGCACCACGTAATCCGATTTCTTCCTGAACAGAATTCACAATATAAAGAGAGAAAGGTAATTTCGTTTTAGTTTCTTTTAAAAGACGAGCTACCTCAGCAATCATGAACCCTCCCATTCTATTATCTAGGGCTCGCCCTACATATTTATTTTTATTTAGAACCATAAATTCATCTTCAAAAGTGGCAACACACCCAACATGAACACCTAAGGCTTCCACCTCTTCTTTTGTACTGCATCCGCAATCCAAAAAGATGTTTTTCATACTTGGCGCCTCTTCTTTACCCTTTCGCATATGGATTGCAGGCCATCCAAAAACAGCCTTAACAGTCCCTTTTTCAGTATGGATGTTTACGCGTTTCGAAGGGGCAATCATGTGGTCTGACCCACCATTTCTCATGAGATATATGAAACCATCCTTAGTGATGTAATGCACAAACCATGATATTTCATCGGCATGGGCCTCGATAACCACTTTGTATTTTTTTCCTGGATTAATAATACCTGCTACACTTCCGTAGTTGTCCGTTATATACTCATCTATATAGGGTTGTATATAATCTAACCAAAGCTTTTGACCTTCAGATTCGAAACCTGTAGGACTTGCATTGTTTAAATATTTTTCAAGAAATTTTTCGGATTTTGCTGTTATGATTTTTTTCATTCTACCTCATTAAAGTTACGTTTCCTTTCACTATTGATTTCAATCCACCTATACAAGTAACGTCTAGGTAATAATCATATACATCCGGTTGTAATGGACTGTCTCTAAAGACCCCATCCCAACCTTGAGATACATCTTGAGATTCAAAAACCATTTCTCCCCATCGGTCAAATATTCTAAAAATGACTTTTTCAATATATAATCCGCGAACATACAAAACATCATTGTAACCATCCCCATTTGGTGAGAAGGCATTCGGAATAAAGACAAAAGGATCTTCACAAATAATTTCAAAAACCTTAATTTCCACTGTATCCTCTCTTGTACATATACCGTCTGAAACAGTCAGGGTATAGATAATGTCTTCATCAATGATAGCCTCCGTTTGTTGATTGGTAGGCGCATTCAATCCCGTTTCAGGAGTCCATTGATATGAACTTAGACCAGAAGGCGACCCAAATAAGGTAACCGTCCCTCCTGGAATGACACCATAAGAAGAGGCATAGGCAATAACCATTGTAGAATCAATGTCGGATACATTAATGAATATAGAATCAGAAACCGAACAACCTTCTGGAGAAGTCCCTGTAATATAAATGTATTGTGAAAAATCAGGATTTCCCTGTACCGTAGTTGTATTGCCCGGATTAATTAAAATAGAGGTTGGCTGCCACTCATAATCAAGAACAATTGAAGGGTTTAAGTTGGCCACCGAAACGTCTATGGTATCTCCAAGACATATGGAATTCTCGGTAATCAGAGACAATTCGGGTTCTATAAAAACAAACAAAACACTATCAATAATTGAGCAATCATCATTACTGGCTTCAATGTAATAGTATCCAGCTGTTGGAATATCAATACTAACATTTGGATCGCTTAATGGACTGTTCAATGTATCTGAAAAGAGATTGTTAGTGGACCATACAAATTGTGTAGAACCAGTCGTTGTTGGACTTATCGTAGTAGGTGCTGGGACACACAATTCTACAACATCTATCAAATCAATCGTTGGCTGAGGACTGACAGTTACCTGAGCCGTATCAGTATCAAAAACCCCACAAATGTCATCGTAAATATATAAAATCACCTCATAGGTACCTTCTGTATCGAAACTCAAGGTAGGATTGAAGTTCAAGGAATCAAGAATGTCATTTCCAAAATCCCACATGAAATCAGAATCTAAAAGTGAGTTATTCGTAAAATTGACAGTAACAGGAGAACATCCTTGGGTATTATCCAAGGAGAAATCTGCGATCGGTTCTTCACTGAAATCGACAAAGACACTGTCCTCTAAAGTACAAAAGCCATTACTGAGTGTGACATAATAAGTACCTCCTAAAGAAACCACAAGGCTTGAATCACCCGTTGGGTTCAGCACATTGGAAAGGTCAGGGACATCCGACCATGTAAAGGAATTTGCTGTACCGCTTGAATTGGCCGTTAATGTAGTACTGGACTGGTCACAGATGAGAACAGAATCTAGCCCCACAATCGTTACATCCGGTAAAACTGTTATTGTTACTTCGGCCGAATCAGAAACGGGACAAATCGAATCATAGATGTACAAAGTCACATTGTACTCTCCCGGAATCGTATACTCGATATTCGGTTCAAAAGTGGTCGAATCTAGATTGCCATTCCCAAAATCCCATAAAAAATAACTCGTCTGAACAGAGAAATTATTAAAACTCACAGACAAGGGTGCACAACCTATAGGATCAAGGGGTTCAAATTCAGCTTCAGGAGCACTATCAAACTGCACATTCACAGTGTCTATAGTTGAGCAGAATCCATTTCCAACCTGGATATAATAAACCCCCTCAGCTATCACGGTAATAACAGAATCTTCTGGCGCATTTAGCGGGTTAGAAAAATCAGAATTGAGTGACCAAATAAAATTAGTGGCCGTTCCATAGGTATTTACAGACATATCAAAAGGTTCACTATTACAAATATTAATAGGGTCAATAACCTCAGCAATTACAGAATCGACAACCACAACCGTTATTTGAGCTGAGTCTGTAAGTTGGCAAACACTATCAGTGACAAAAAGATTGACTTCATAAGATCCTGCTTCTGTATACGTCTGAACAGGGTTGTATGTCGTTGAGTCGAGTTCTCCATCACCAAAATCCCATAAATAGGTATCACTATCCGAAGAAATATTGTCAAATGTGACCGTGAAATCATTACATCCTATAGTTTGATCCACCGAGAAATCTGCGACAGGTATGATTTCGACATCAAATTTATAAATCAAATTGTTGCAATTCGAACTATTATTCACTGAAGACCAAGCGTCTGTAGTTGTAGGGAAGTCACTATTCCCTCCGCACCCACCGCAAACCGACTGGTAAACAATTCCATTTTTATCGAATCGAGAGGTACCTCCATCAACATGCTCGTCTGAATTAGGCCCCCCAAGATATGACCCATATAGTATATCCGAAAAATCTCTATACAGTACCATTAAATAAAAGTCAAATCCATTTGGAGAAGTCCCCTGAAAGGCATCGGGAGTGACAGGCATTCCATTAAGAGGAGTGCCTTGAAGAATATTAGCACCCCAACCTGAAACGTATAGATTCCCACAATTGTCAACAAGAAATGCAGCAGGTGATATGTGAATGTCAGGACTCCCATTACCAAATCGAGTAGAAGCAATATTCGTGGTCAAGGAAGAATCCAATTTAATGATAAAATTACTACTCGCTCCATTGGAATAAGTCGCATTTTGAATTGGGAAATTCCCTCCTACTGATTGTCCTAAAAGAAAGATGCTATTTACCCGGTCTATTTCAACAAAAAACACCTGATCATATTGATTCGTCCCTATGTAACTTGCTTGTGTAATTGAATTTCCTCCTGGAGGCATTTTTACTACAAATCCATCCGTTGACCCACCTGAATTGTTTACTTGAAATCCTCCGGTTGTTCCCAGTAAATCATTTGATGCTGTACCTCCAGCAAAAACAATGTTTTCACTCTCATCGACCTTTACAGAATAACAAGCATCATCACCAGAACCCCCATAATAACTTGAAAAAAGTAATTGCGTGAAATCCGATGAGATTTTAAAGACGACTCCATCTTGATTCCCTGCATTTGTGTTCTGAAAAGCGTTGACTGTTGGGAAGTTATTGGACTTGGTACAGGAAGCGACAATAACATTGTTTGCGGCATCTAGCATGATTTCTCCTCTAAATTGATCTCCATAATTGGAGACCAGACCATTGTAGAGATTTACAGCGTTATATGGCAATGAAGCAGCAGCATAATTCATCCCGTCATTACCAGACCCTCCAATAAATGAAGAACCCATTAAAGCGGAGCCATCCGCACTTATTTTGGAAACATACAAATCGACACCTTGCGCGTCGTGGGTTACTCCATTAAATTGAAATTGTGCAGCATCTCCTCCATTGTGAGTGGCATCAAATGCACCGGTACTTGTTGGGAAATCAGCACTTGAAGTTGCACCGAAAACATAAACATTATCATCCTGATCACAAATCAAACTGTGAGCGGTCTCAGTACCTTGATTGTTATTTCCTCCACCCAAAAACGTACTCCACAACATTTGTGTGCCATCGGCAGAGTACTTCGAAATAAAAACATCTGTTATGCCATATGCACCTGCGAAAACGGTAAAATTGGAGTTGATATCAAATGCTGAATTAGAGGGTGTTGGATAGTCATTGCCATAAACCGTTCCGCCAGAATATGCAGTCCCATCATAACCATAAGTAGCCGTCATTCCGAAATTGTCAGAGTTTGCTCCATTGTAGGTAGCAAAAATCAATATCGGATCAATGACAAGAGTGGCAGACTCATCATATGCTCCCAATTCAAAAGATACGTTAACTCCATCTAATATAAAGGAGCAATCCACTTGGGTTTTAATTCCATTGACCCATTGATATGCATAGGGGTGTCCCTCAAATATTTTACCCAAATTTGTTGTTATCTCCAAATCACCATCGGAAGTTATCCGAAGTGACTGTTGACCTGCATAATTGAGTTTGATAATTTCATGATTTTCATTTGGGGAAAGTATAAATTCATACTTAAAAACACCACTACTGCTACTAACGCTTAGGTCAATTCCATTATAAATATCCTTCATGATTCCCGTACCATATGAATGTACTTTTGAAGCCCATTTAGAAGGAGTATTTCCTTTAAAATAATTATAATAAAAGGCACTTTCGTCTAACTTCTTTACCTCGGTAACCGTATTACTGCCAACAAAATTCAAATGCACAAGCTCTTCTCTTATTTCTGTATTTAAAGTTTGGGCTCCAAATTGAGTATGGTTATCATGCATGGATGAAAAATCCTGCAGATGGTACACCATTTTATTTTGCTGCACCCAAACCTTTCCCCCATCAATAGAAGATTGGAAAATCACACCTTCAGGCCATTGTCCTTTGTTTTCAACGAGTGACTGTTTGGTCGTACTTAAATGAGCATGTTCACCAACATGCTTCACATGAGTATCTTGTGACAAAATATTCTGATGAAACAACAACATCAAAGCAAAGAAGTAAAATTGAATTTTCATAAACAGAAATAAGTGTTCTAAGATACACAATTTACATTAATTTTTTTGTTTAAAAAAACCCTTTAAGCCGAGTATAATCATTATAATATTTAATTTCGTTAACAAGCGATTTTATCGATTATGAAAAATAGGATTACAGAACTCTTCAATATAAAATATCCGATTGTCCAAGCAGGAATGATTTGGTGTTCGGGATGGGAGCTTGCCTCAGCTGTTTCTAATTCTGGTGGCTTAGGTATTATAGGCTCAGGATCTATGTACCCTGAGGTACTAGACGACCACATTGAAAAATGCAAAGACCATACGAAAAATCCATTTGCGGTGAATCTACCCATGCTCTACCCGAATATTGAAGACCACATCGCAACTATTATTCGGCACAAAGTTCCGATTGTTTTTACCTCTGCAGGCAATCCCAAAACGTACACTTCACTTTTACAAAAAGAAGGAATCAAAGTTGTACATGTTGTCTCGAGCCTAAAATTTGCTTTAAAGGCGCAAGCAGCAGGTGTAGATGCAATAGTCGCTGAAGGCTTTGAGGCCGGGGGACATAATGGACGTGACGAAACGACTACACTCTGCCTGATTCCAATGGTCAAAGAACAAATCAATATTCCATTAATTGCTGCAGGAGGAATCGCTTCAGGTAGGGCGATGCTCGCTTGCATGGTATTGGGTGCTGAAGGCGTTCAGATTGGAAGCCGTTTCGTTGCCTCTATTGAATCGAGTGCACACGCTAACTTTAAAAAAGCTGTTCTTGATGCAAAAGAGGGAGACACCCAACTCACCCTAAAAGAGCTCACGCCTGTGCGTTTGTTAAAGAATGACTTTTATAATCATGTTCAAAAGGCATATGAGCAAGGAGCTTCTAAAGAGGCCCTCATTGAATTGTTAGGTCGAGGTCGTGCTAAAAAAGGAATGTTCGAAGGGGATCTCACAGCGGGAGAGTTAGAGATAGGACAAATTGCAGGACTGATGTCTGAAGTGCTGCCAGCAAAGAAAATAATAGAAAACCTCATTGAAGAATTTGAAGAGGCGAAAAAAGAACTACTCACCGATTTATTTTAGGTTAATGATTGAATTTGAAAGCTACAAGCTAGCAAACGGGCTTAAAGTAATTCTGCATCACGATACCACAACACCCATGGTTGTGGTAAATACATTATATGATGTAGGAGCAAGAGATGAACACGAGGACAAAACAGGTTTTGCGCACCTTTTTGAACACTTGATGTTTGGGGGCTCAATAAATATTGAGGACTTTGACAAAGAACTTCAGAAGGCAGGTGGTGAAAGTAATGCCTTCACCAGTAATGATTTGACTAATTATTATGAAATTATACCTGCAAACAATTTAGAAACAGCACTATGGCTTGAAAGCGATAGAATGTTATCCTTAGCCTTTACAGAGAAGAGTCTTGAGATCCAAAGAAGTGTTGTTATCGAAGAATTCAAGCAGCGTTATCTAAATCAGCCTTACGGGGATGTTTGGCTTGAACTTAGACCTTTAGCCTATGAGAAACACCCTTACAAATGGGCAACTATAGGAAAGGATATCGCCCACATTGAAAAGGCAGAAATGGATGATGTTAGGGCATTTTTCAAAAAACACTACACACCTGCAAATGCGATTCTATGTGTATCCGGAAATTTCGTTAATGAAGAGATTAAGGAACTCATTGAAAAATATTATGGCGAGATTCCTGGAGGACTCAAACCAGCGCGAATTTTACCTGTAGAACCTATTCGTGAAAAATTCAAAACAAAGTCAATCGATAGGGACGTTCCTGCAGATGCATTTTATTATGCGTTCAAGATGTCAGAACGAAAAAGCGAAGGATATTATCTTGGGGATTTTCTGAGCGATGCAATGGGCAAGGACCAATCTTCGCTGCTAAACATTCGATTGAAAAAGGAACTCGGTTTGGTATCTGAAATCAATGCTTTTATTACTGGATCCATCGATGAAGGCCTCTTTTTAATAACAGGTAAACTGTCAGAAAATGTGGACTTCGAAACTTTTGACAAGGCACTTTGGGCCAAACTTCAAGAAATAAAAGAAAAGGGATTCACTTCACGCAAAATAAAATCTTTAAAGAACAAAATGATTACCTCTAAGGCATTTCAGGATCAAGGTTTACTCAACAGATCTATCAATTTATGCATGTTTGAATTGCTCGGAGATGCTAATGGAATTAATGAAGAGGAAGAAATTTACCAGCGCATCGAAAACAAAGATATTCTTCGTTTCGCAAAGTCAACCCTTGTAAAAGAAAATTGTGCCCTACTTAAAATCAATAAAAAGAAATGAACCGACTCATCGCCCCCGTAACACATAAAATTGGTGCTATTTCATTTATTACTCCTGAAAAAATAACGTTAAAAGAACATGCGCCTCTTTATTGGATGCCAAAGGTTCCAAATAAGACAACACGCATTGATCTGTACTTTGACGCTGGCTTGCGTCAATCAAAAAACAGTATTGTAAGCATGACTTCTTCGATGATTTTATCTGGGACAGCAGAAAAAAGCTCAACTGAAATTCATAGCCAGCTCGATGATTTAGGCGCCTTCTTTGACATTGGTCTCTCTCACGAAGGAGTCATGATTTCTTTATTTGCCCTAAAGGAAAATGTATTAGAGGCATTTGAAGTATTAATAGATGCAATTCAAAATGCGAGTTTCCCTGAAGATGAGCTACAAGAAATGAAAGCGGAGAAAATACAGAATTTTAAAATAAATATCAACCGCGTGAGTACAATGGCACAGCGCGCTTTTCAGCAGAAGATTTTTCACAACACAGATTATGCTGAGCTCTCCGAAGAAGCTGACTTACATTCCATTCAAAGAAAAGAGCTTCAAGAGTTTCATCAAAAACACTATCAAAAAGGGCTTTCTAAAATTGCCATTGTGGGTGCACTTACGGAAGTTCAAGTCAA
>TARA_B110000093_G_scaffold6279_2_pt1 | contig 30914 bp, 26 predicted proteins | sample TARA_B110000093 | Tara Oceans TARA_B110000093 (sample SAMEA4397390) | marine metagenome | biome: Polar Biome; feature: [MIX] marine epipelagic wind mixed layer (ENVO:01000061); material: water (ENVO:00002006), including particulate matter (ENVO:01000060) such as... | depth 10-100 m | reverse complement strand
CTGGAGCACCTAGCAATGCGTGGCCTAGAAATAGAAGTTTTTCCAGCCGACATTAGCGCCGCTGAAATCCTGGCCACGTCACCGGACGGATTCTTTTTCTCCAACGGACCCGGTGATCCAGAAGCAAGCGGCAATCAGGTCTCAATGCTGCGCGAGCTTCTTGCCACGAAAAAACCATTTTTTGGGATCTGTTTCGGAAATCAGCTACTTGGACGGGCATTGGGTTTCGACACCTACAAACTCAAGTTTGGTCACCGAGGCATCAACCAGCCTGTAATCAACAATGAGACTGGGCGGGTAGAAGTAACGGCACACAACCACGGATTCGCGGTCAAACTGGAATCCGATAGCGCTGAGTCACCTCTTGGCTTCGGACAGGTGAAAGTTTCTCATCGTGGACTCAATGATCAGGTTGTAGAGGGCCTTGAGTGTGTTGACATTCCCGCATTCTCAGTTCAGTACCACCCGGAGGCAGCAGCCGGACCGCACGACAGCCATTACCTGTTCGATAAGTTTCTAGACGCAATCAAGGAGTCCAAGTAATGCCAAAGCGACAAGATATCAAGTCTGTCCTCGTGATCGGATCCGGTCCGATTGTGATCGGCCAAGCCTGCGAATTTGACTACTCAGGAACCCAAGCCTGCAGAGTCCTCCAAGAAGAGGGCATTCGGGTGATATTGGTGAACTCGAACCCAGCCACCATCATGACCGATCCGGACTTCGCCGACGCTACGTACATAGAGCCAATAACCCCAGAGGTTATCGAGGCAATCATCGAAAAAGAGCGTCCTGACGCCATCCTTCCGACACTCGGTGGCCAGACGGCCCTGAATGCAGCGATGGCCCTATTTGAACGAGGTTCGCTCGATAAGTACGGTGTTGAACTTATTGGAGCTAACGTAGCGGCCATAAAGGCCGGGGAAGATCGAGTTGAATTCAAGCAAGTTGTGCTAAACGCTGGGGCGGACGTGGCAATTTCTGCGGTTGCACACAATATGGACGAGGTTCTTGCGATAGCAAGCGATATCGGCTATCCGATGGTTGTTCGTCCCTCGTTCACAATGGGTGGCCTGGGTTCAGGTTTTGCGTACGATGAAAAAGATCTCATACGGATAGCCAGTGCCGGGCTCCAGGCTTCTCCTACCACTGAGGTTTTGATAGAGGAGTCGATAACTGGCTGGAAGGAGTATGAGCTCGAGCTCATGCGCGATAAAAACGACAACAGCGTTGTGGTTTGCTCAATTGAAAACTTCGATCCAGTCGGAGTCCACACTGGTGACTCGATTACTGTCGCACCTGCGATGACACTGACCGACAGGGAGTACCAAAATCTTCGTGACATTTCCATTCGCATTATTCGAGACGTTGGCGTAGATACTGGCGGCTGCAACATCCAGTTTGCCGTCGACCCTAAAGACGGCCGCGTAATCGTCATAGAAATGAACCCAAGGGTAAGTCGGTCCTCGGCACTTGCATCCAAGGCGACCGGATTCCCAATTGCGAAAATCGCGGCGAAACTCGCGATTGGATATACCCTCGACGAGATTCCAAACGACATCACCATGGTCACACCCGCGTCCTTCGAGCCAAGCCTCGATTACATCGTGGTCAAAGTACCTCGTTTCGCATTTGAGAAATTCCCTGCTGCAGACCCGACCCTAACCACAACGATGAAGAGTGTTGGCGAAGCTATGGCCATTGGGCGCACTTTCTCGCAGGCGCTGCAAAAGGCATTGCGGTCACTAGAAAAGCGCGGCAGTTCATTTGACTTTCCTGCAATAACCCAGGACCCCGCCGACCTATTGGTTGCCATGACGACCCCAACAGAAAGTCGAATTGGTCAAGTCCAGCAAGCGCTGTGGTTTGGTGTCAGTGCCGACGAGATCTTTGAGGCAACAAAAATTGATCCCTGGTTTATTGACCAGATTGCTCTAATAAACGAAACAGCAAGATGGTTCCTAGAGCTAGACACTATCGATGTGGACTCTCTCAAGAAAGCCAAACAACATGGCTTTTCTGACCTTCAATTAGCAAGGATGAGGGACATTTCGGAGCAGGATCTACGAAACCTTAGACACGGCTTCGGTCTACGGCCGGTATTCAAGACCGTCGATACCTGCGCAGGCGAATTCCCAGCGCAGACCCCCTACCACTACAGCTCTTACGAGCAGTTCACCGAAGTTGTGCCTTCCAACAAGAAAAAAGTAATCATTCTTGGAAGCGGCCCAAACCGTATTGGTCAAGGTATTGAGTTTGACTACAGCTGTGTTCACGCAACCTTCGCGCTTCGTGACATAGGTATCGAAACGGTAATGGTTAACTGCAACCCCGAAACAGTCTCCACCGACTACGACACCGCGGACCGACTGTATTTTGAGCCGTTGACACTCGAAGACGTGCTTGAAGTGATTCACGCTGAGTCACAAACTGGAGAGCTACTCGGGGTAATGGTTCAACTTGGTGGCCAAACCGCGCTGAGCCTCGCAAACGGACTCGCCGCTGCAGGAATACCAATTCTTGGAACCACTCCGGAAAACATTGACCGGGCCGAAGAACGCGGTCAGTTCCAAAGCATTCTTGACGCGGCAGGGCTATTGGCGCCAGCCAACGGGATGGCAACAAATCTTGAGGATGCCACCGCCGTCGTTGAAAGAATTGGGTTTCCAGTATTGGTTAGGCCAAGCTTTGTCCTTGGGGGTCGCGGCATGGAAATTGTGTATGACCAAAACTCACTCGACGGATATTTTGATCGGATCGCCGAGCATGCGCTCGTTGATACAACGCACCCGCTATTAGTCGACAGATTTCTGGAGGACGCAATAGAGATAGACATCGATGCGATCTTCGATGGCGATGAATTGTTTATCGGTGGTGTCATGGAACACATCGAGGAAGCCGGAATTCACTCAGGTGATTCGAGCTGCACGTTGCCACCAATCACTCTGAGCAAAAGTCAAATCAATCGAGTTGCAGCTGCCACGGAACAAATCGCAAGGGGTTTGAATGTAATAGGCCTCTTGAACATCCAATTCGCGATGGCATCAGACGTGCTTTACGTCCTCGAGGCGAATCCGCGCGCAAGTCGGACGGTACCGTTTGTGTCAAAGGCTCTTGGCATAACTCTTGCTAAGGCGGCGGCCAGGGTGATGGTGGGAGCAAAAATCTCTGAGCTGGTAGCCGAGGGAGGACTACCGAGCAAGGACGGTCGTCATCTGCCACCCGGAACACCGATCTCCGTCAAGGAAGCCGTGTTGCCATTTAAGAGGTTCGCGACTCGTGACGGCAGGTTCGTTGATTCACTGCTAGGCCCCGAAATGAGGTCGACCGGCGAAGTGATGGGCATTGACAAGGACTTCCCAACCGCCTTTGCAAAAGCCCAAGCTGGATCGGGTTCGGCTTTGCCAACAGAGGGAACAGTATTCATTTCAGTCGCCGACCGCGATAAGCCGCAGTCACTTCTTCCCGTAAGGCGCCTGGCTCAGCTTGGTTTCCGGATACTAGCTACCCAAGGAACTCAAGCGATGCTAGAGCGTCACGGAATCAGGTCTGAGGTCGTCATAAAGCACTCTGAGGCTGGAGACGACGAAGAGTCAATTGTCGACATGATCACCGCCGGCAAAATCGACGTAGTCGTGAATACGCCCTCTGGAGCAGATGCAAGAATTGATGGATACGAAATTCGAGCAGCGACAACTGCGGCGGATAAGCCTATATTTACAACTGTCGCGCAACTAAGCGCTGCAATCGGCTCTTTCGAGGTTGTGCGAGAGGGCAGGTTTAGTGTTAAGCCACTCCAGGAATATGCACTCGAGCGAATAGAGCTGATCAGTGAATAACTTTGGAATCACGCTTGAAAACAAGATCGCCGAATTCGGCAGCCTTTGCGTAGGCATAGATCCCAGCGAAACCGAACTGAACAACTGGGGGCTTGAGGATACGGCTCACGGAGCAAAGGAGTACTCGCTCAGGTGCATAGACGCGGCGGACGGTCGAATTGGAATAATCAAACCTCAGGTAGCTTTTTTCGAGAGGTTCGGATCTAGCGGATTTATTGCCCTCGAAGAAGTCCTGCAGGCGGCAAGAGACCTTGACCTTCTCGTCATAGCCGACGCCAAGCGGTCCGACATAGGATCCACGATGCTCGGCTATTCACAAGCTTGGTTCGGGGATGATTCGCCACTTCGAGTTAACGCTCTGACGGTTAGTCCATACCTTGGCCCAGACTCAACCGTTGAAATGCTCGAGCACGCACGAGACATTGCAGGCGGAATCTTTCTACTTGCCGCGACCTCTAACAAAGAAGCGGGTCAACTTCAGCGGGCGATTGTAGATGGTAAAACTGTCGCGGGCAGGGTGCTTGCTCAAGCTCAGGCAAACGGTTTGGGGGATTGCGGAGTAGTGATAGGGGCAACCCAAGATCTTGAACTATTTGGCCTAGGGGCCGTTGCCAAAACGGACGTCGGCGTTCCAATACTTGCACCTGGATTCGGAGCACAGGGAGCAAAGCTCTCTGAACTAAAGAAGCTATTCGGTGCAAGCGCTCATCGAGTAATACCTAACCTCTCTCGTGCGCTGACTGGTGCGGGACCAAATGCCATGGCGGGCCTCATAGACAAAGCGAGGTTAGAACTGTGAGCCTGATCGTTCTTGCCGGGCCTGCCGGTGTCGGAAAAGGTACGCTGGTTCGCTGGCTGCTTTATAACGCGGAGGGCTATTCACTCTCAGTTTCAGCCACAACCAGATCGCCCAGGCCCGGCGAAGAAGACGGAGTGCAATACCACTTTGTTGAGAAGGCTAGGTTCGAACAATTAATTGCCGATAACCAACTACTGGAATGGGCAACGGTTCATGGCGATAACTATTACGGGACTTTGCTTGATGAACTAACTCGCGCTGATGCCGAGGGTCTCCATCTGCTCCTTGAAATTGACCTTCAGGGGGCGAGGCAAGTTATGGAAACGCGACCAACTGCCATAACTATATTTATTCACCCCCCGAGCTTCGAAGTTCTTGAATCGAGGCTTCGCGAAAGAGGGACCGAGACAGAATCACAAATACAAACTAGACTGAGTAATGCAAGAGCTGAGATAGCATCAGCCGAAGAATTTGATTATGAACTAATCAATGATGACTTGGCCCAGACGGGTAAAGACATACTGAAAATCGTTAGTGAGTCAGAGGGATAAACATGTTGAACGAAAACCTAGAGAACCTAAAGGGTATTGTCTACCCACCAATAGATTCGGTATTGGCAAGAGCAGACTCAAACTACGAACTTGTCATCTTCGCCTCGAAGCGCGCGCGCCAGATAAACGAGTACTACAGCGCACTCCACGAGGGCAGCCTTTTTAATTATGTTGGGCCGCTGGTTGACTCAAGCATTGATGACAAGCCACTGAGCATTGCCATGAAGGAAATCCACTTGGGCAAGCTCGAGAAGACCCCAAATAAGTAGGTAGTAATTGCGTATTCTGCTTGGCATCACCGGCGGAATCGCCGCGTATAAGGCAGCGAATCTGATACGTGCGTTTAGCGAGCAGGGCCACAGCGTTCAGGCACTTCCGACCCAAAACGCTTTGCGTTTTGTAGGCAGGGCGACTCTTGAGGCCCTTTCTGGAGCGGCAATCGACAATGACATGTACCAGGATGTACACGAGGTCAGGCACGTTGAGCTTGGTGCAAATGCGGATTTAATAGTCGTTGCTCCAGCAACAGCCAACTTCCTTGCAAAACTAGCAAACGGCATCGCAGACGACCTGCTGATGAATGCGATTCTCGCCTCTACTTCAGAAATTTATGTCTGCCCAGCTATGCACACTGAGATGTGGCAAAATCCGGCCACTCAGGCAAACGTTGCGACCCTTAGATCCCGGGGGATATATGTTATGGAACCAGCATCCGGTCGCCTAACTGGAACTGACACTGGACCTGGAAGACTCCCTGAAACCGAAGAGATCGTCAGTTTCGTGATGGGCAAAAAGCCGCTTAGCGGCATGACCGTAACCGTGACCGCCGGGGGAACTAGAGAGCCAATCGACCAAGTTCGCTATATCGGTAACTCATCTTCTGGACGAATGGGCATTGCAATAGCGACTGCCTATCGAGATGCTGGAGCCCTGGTTCGATTAGTGGCCTGCAACATTGAAATTCCTGTGCCAGCGGGCATAGAAGTAATAAGGGCATCGAGTGTTGCCGATTTAGATCAGGCCATGAATCTCCCCAGCGACATCATGGTCATGGCAGCTGCTGTTTCAGATTTTCGCATCGATAAGCCATTCGAGGGCAAGTTACCGCGTGGTGAGGCAAGAACCATGAGTCTCACCCCCACAAAGGACCTAATTGCTGATTTTGCGGCCAAGAACCCGGATACATTTTGTGTAGCTTTTGCGCTCACCGAAGATGGCGCTGATGTCGAAACCATCTCGCAAGGGAAACTATTGACAAAGAAGGTATCCGCTGTTGCAGGAAACAGCGTCAGTTCATTGGGATCGGAAATAGGCGAAATCACGCTCGTCACAAAACTGGCGGTCCTAAGAGAGTCCGGCACCAAAATTGAACTCGGCAGGTGGCTAGTGGGAGCTATATCCAAGACCATGTCCAAGGCCTAAGTAGAATTATAGAATGACGCTACGCACATTTACTTCAGAGTCCGTTACCGAAGGACACCCAGACAAGATCTGCGATCAGATTTCTGACACCATTTTGGACGCACTACTCGAACAAGACCCGGACGCGAGGGTCGCTGTTGAGACACTGGTCACAACTGGCCTTGTTCAAGTCGCCGGCGAAGTCACAACCAGCGGCTATGTCGAAATACCTCATCTGGTCCGGCAAAAACTTCTTGACATTGGCTACAACTCATCTGCCATTGGGTTTGACGGGGCGTCTTGCGGCGTCTCAGTATCAATTGGCGCTCAGTCGCCGGACATCGCACAGGGCGTAAACACATCCTTAGAATCCCGTTCCGGTAATGACATCGACGAAATTGGCGCAGGGGACCAGGGAATGATGTTCGGGTATGCCTCGAGCGAAACGGCCAACTTCATGCCTGCCCCGATAAACATTGCCCACCGACTAACGGAGCGATTGTCACTTGTGCGCAGAGAGCTTGAAACCTCCATGCTTCGTCCCGACGGCAAGGCTCAGGTCTCGATTAGCTACGAAGGCAACAGGCCAGTAGCGGTGAAGACCGTCGTGCTTTCGACGCAGCACCACCCAGACGTTCCTCAAGATGACCTAGCGAATCTTGTATTAGATCGAGTAATTCGCCCAGTTCTCTTGGACTCTGGCCTCGACACAAGCGACACAAACTTCATCATCAACCCAACCGGCCGATTTGTTATTGGTGGTCCGCAAGCAGACGCCGGCCTTACCGGCAGAAAAATCATCGTAGACACCTATGGCGGCAGCGCCAGGCATGGTGGCGGTGCTTTCAGCGGAAAGGACCCTTCAAAAGTTGATCGTTCCGCCGCATATGCAATGAGGTGGGTTGCGAAGAATTTGGTAGCAGCGGGCCTCGCCGACCGTGCTGAAGTTCAAGTGGCATACGCGATTGGCGTTTCAACGCCCGTTGCTCTTCACGTTGAGACGTTTGGAACAGAAAACGTTGAAGTAGAGGCAATAGAGAGAGCTATTCGTCAAGTGTTCGACCTAAGACCGGCCGCGATAATTTCAGAGTTGAACCTGAAACGTCCCATCTATGCAAAGACAGCCAGTTATGGACACTTTGGCCGTGAACTTCCGGAATTCACCTGGGAAAACCTAGACCGAGTCCAAGCTCTTAAAGACGCAGCAGGAAGCTAGATGTCTCGCTTTGCTTCAGTATTAGCAAAGTCCCCACTTATTCAGCTTGACCGGGCCTTCGATTACCTGATCCCAGAGGTCATGGCGAACCAGATTGCTATTGGGCAGGAAGTCATTTTTCCACTTGGAAGGTCGAAGAAGGCTCAGGTTGGCTACGTATCGGCGCTGTCCGACACAAGCGAATTTGCCACAGCATCTATTACAAGCATTCAAGACGCTTCCGAGTTGCTCTCCAGTCAGCTCTTTGAATTTCTAAGGGCTGTCTCCGACCGCCAATGCGTGGCACTAGGCGAACTTCTGGCCCTTGCCATTCCCGATTACATGTCTACAGTCCCAAGACTTCCAGGAATTGAACCAAGGGTTCTAGAGGTAGACATTTTGGTTCCAAAGCTGGATTCTCCTCTTGGTTCACGCGCAGCTGTTCTTACCTCAGCAAGACAGCTTGAGGTGGCTGGGGCCCTTGTGCCGGACTGGACACTACTGCTTATCGCTAACGCTCTCGGTGTCCATTCCCGAGGCAAGTCTTCGATTATTGTTGTCCCAGAAAGATCGGATATTGACATCATTTCCGATCTTGCTCAAAGGCTCGGAATTGAAGACCAGTTCGTGTTTCTAAAGCCGAGTCAGAAAAAGTCATCCCGCTATCAGCTCTTCCATCAAATCAAAGAATCCCAACAGCTAATCGTCGTTGGCACCAGATCTGCGATTTTCGCGCCGGTTCCGAACTTAGGGCTAATCGCGGTTCACGATGATTCTGACGACAGCCTCAGAGACCAAGGCTCTCCATTTACAAACACCAGAGACCTAGCGCTAATTCGTGCAAAAGACGACGTGGAGCTCTTGTTCACCGCTCCATACCGGTCCGTAGAGCTTCAAAGGCTTATTTCAATCGGTTACCTATCGGATCATAAGGTCCTTGAGGCTCCACTTCGAATCTCCTATTCTGAACCCGGGCTCAGGATGGATGAGTCGGGATTTAAAATTGTTCGTGAAAACTTAGACAGGGGACCAGTACTTGTCTTACTTCCTCGAAAAGGTGATTCAGCCTCGGTCTACTGCGCAGGTTGTGGTGACAAGCTAACTTGCTCATGTGGTGGTCACTTTTGGCAGCCCGATGCAACCAACACCCAATGCAGACTCTGTAACAAACACTTCGTCTCGTGTATAGATTGTGGTTCGAGAAACCAAAAAAAGGGTCGAACCGGTAGTAACAGGACCGTGGCCGAGCTCGGTAAAACGTTCCCGAACACCGCAATTTCTGAGGCCACGGGTGAAAAAAGGCCCACCGGTCTGAAAAGCAAGAATCAAATAGTTGTTGCTACTCCGGGCTCGGCGCCAAGAGTTCCCAAGGGATATTCAGCCGTCTTGATACTCGACAGTGATGTTTGGCTTAGCAGGCAAACGCTGAACGCCCAGCAAATTGCAATTAGAGACTGGATGGAGGCGCTTGAGCTCATGGCCCCGACTGGCAGAGCGGCCTTTGCAGGTCTGCCCTCAGATCTAGGAAATGCTCTATCGCTGGGACAGTTGATACCAATGGCAAAGGCCGCGCTTGAAGAGGCTCGAGAACTCGGTCTCCCTCCGGCAATGCGGATCTGTTCACTCCAAGCACTCCCCGAAACTTTAGAACTGGCCGTGTCGGCAGCTAAATCAAAGGGCGCTGTAGTTCTTTGGCTAGACGAAAAAACGGGAAGCGCGCTTATAAAGTTTTCATATAATCAAGGTCCGGCGATAGCCAAGGAGCTTCGGGTTGTGGCGATTGGCGCCACTGCAAGAACTCAGGGTGGCACTAAGAGAAGGGGCTTGCGGGTTGTGATGGATGACCCACAGGCGCTGTAGGTTACCTAGTTATGAGACTTATTTTTGCCGGAACCCCCGAAGTGGCATCTCGCGCTCTCGAGCTGATTGCCGACAAGCATGAGGTCACATTGGTCTTGACCCGTCCAAACGCCCCAATTGGTCGCAATCGAATTACGACCCCGTCTCCGGTAGCTGCCAAGGCTGAGCAGTTGGGCCTAAATGTGCATAAGACAAACAAAATTGATGAAGAGGCTCTGAATGCGATTCGTCAAAGCAACGCTGACAAAGCAGTCATTGTCGCCTACGGCGCAATGATTCCAAAGGCAGCCCTATCGGCTCTTCCTTGGTGGAATTTACATTTCTCCCTCTTACCCGAATGGCGAGGGGCTACTCCGCTGCAGCATTCAATGAAGCATGACACTGGTATCGGAATAAGTGTCTTCGAACTTGACTCAGGCCTGGACACTGGCCCACTCATATCCCAGCTGCCACTTTCGTTCCTTGAGAATGAAACTGCTGGAGAGGCGCTGATCAGATTTACCGAAGAAGGCAGCAACCTGCTGATTCGTGCACTCGAGGAGAATCCCGAGCCCATGATTCAAAAAGGCTCGTCATCGCTGGCACCAAAAATTAGCCGCCTAGATGCAAAAATTGATTTCGAAACCAACGCTGCCGACTTAATTCGATTTATTAGAGCAGCCAACCCAGAACCAATGGCGTGGGCGAACCAAAATGGTGAGCCGGTCAGAATCCTTTTCGCATCTGCCAATACTTCCGCTACTGAATCACTCAGGTTGCGCGAGGTCGGCGAAATTTACAGGAGCGACGACAACGAAATCATCGTGCAATGTGGTGACAAAAGCTCACTTAGGCTTGAACTTGTGCAACCTGCTGGAAAGCGTGAAACAGCAGCTCAAGACTGGTGGAACGGCCTGAAGGGTACTGCGAAATTTGACTAATGCGCGCCAGATAGCCCTTGAGCTACTCAACAGAGTAAGAGCATCGGACAGCTACATTAACCTGTTGCTCCCCAAGGAATTAGCCAAACATGACATTTCGGATGCCGACAGAGGTTTGGTTCAGGAGCTCAGCTACGGAGTGCTTCGATGGCAGCTTCAGTACGACGCCATCATCGATCATTTGACCCCCGGCAAGACATTGTCACCGGGCCTCAGAGCGGCAATTCAACTTGGGCTTCATCAGCTTTTCAGGATGCGAGTCCCAACCCATGCCGCTATAAACGAGACAGTTGATCTTGTTAAGCGTTTTGAAACAAGTGCGGCCGGGCTTTCCAACGCAGTTCTTAGAAATGCTGAGCGCGCCGGACACGACAATCTTTTGAAAACAGTCACCGAAGGCCAAGATGACCTTACGCGGCTGAGCATCGAGTACTCACATCCGAAGTGGATTATCTCGGGCATGAAGTCAGCCCTTGAATTAGACGGCAGATCATCGGAACTAAATGAACTGCTTTCAGCTAATAACCAGACACCGGTCGTAAACCTGATTGCGATTACAAGCGCTGCAGACACAGAACTAGAGTCGCTCGGACTCGAGCGCGGAACGGCGTCTCCAAATGGGTTCCTTTGCATTGGAAACCCACTTGAGTATCTTTCGATACCTGGGGTAAGAGTTCAGGACCAAGGCTCACAGCTTGTAGTACTGGCGATGAACAAAGTTGCCGATAAGACCGGAACTTGGCTGGATATGTGCTCCGGTCCTGGAGGAAAAGCGGCAGTTCTGGAGCATGCCGTATCGGAATCTGGAAATCTTGTCTGCTACGAACCTCATGTGAAGCGAGCGAAACTCGTGACCTCTGCGCTCAAAGACCCGGAGAGAACTCCGGTGCTTGTCAAAAGAGGGCAAGACGCACCCGAAAGTTCCTTCGCGGCGATATTGCTAGATGCCCCATGTGCTGGACTCGGGTCGCTTCGAAGGAAGCCCGAATCCAGGTGGACCAAAACTCCCGAGCAATTGCCGTCACTCACTAAATTGCAAGCAGAACTAATCGACGCCGCGGTCTTAGCACTTGAACCAGGTGGCATGCTCATGTATGCGACTTGTTCACCACTGGTAATAGAAACAAACGCACAGATAAGAGCCGCACTAGACCGCCACGCCAACATGTCGCTCGTGGACCTAGTGCCAGTGCTGCAAGAATTGTCCCCAGGGCTAGAGTTGAACACCACTAGGAAAACCGTTCAGTTATGGCCGCATAAACATGGAACCGATGCCATGTTTATGGCACTTCTGAAAAAAGATGAGGGGAACTAAGAATGCACATAAATCCTTCAATACTCAGTGCGGACTTTGCGAACTTGGAGGCAGAGCTGCTCTCCATAGCGTCAGCTGACATGGCTCACGTAGATGTCATGGACAATCACTTCGTCCCGAATTTGACCTTGGGCACCGCGATTGTCGAAAGGCTTGCTCAAGTCTCTCCGATTCCTTTAGATGTTCATCTCATGATTAAAAACCCGGACATGTGGGCAATCGACTACGCCCAGGCCGGTGCGGCATCAGTCACGTTCCACCTTGAGGCTGCAAGGGAGCCGATTAGCTTGGCGAGAACACTCAGAGGAGCTGGCGTAAAGGCCGCAGTTGCCATCAAGCCTGCTACCAAGGTTTCAGAGATAGCTGAATTGATCCAAGAGGTAGACATGCTGTTAGTAATGACTGTAGAGCCCGGCTTCGGGGGACAGCCAATTCTGGTTGAAACCTTCGAAAAGATTGCCGAGGCTAGAGACCTAATAAGAAACTCTGGCGCAACGGTTGCACTGCAGGTTGACGGGGGAGTGACCGAGTCAAACATCGCCCAGCTGGCTGCCTTGGGGGCCGACTCATTCGTGGCGGGTTCTGCCATTTATAACGCCCCAGATAGGGCCAATCAGATACTTAGGCTTCGAACGTTAGCGCTGGCAGCGTCGAATCCCCAGTGATTCGCTGTAATCTAGGGGTATGAAATCCTTCGATACCCTTTATGACGAGCTAGTGGGCTCGGCAAGCATGCCCGATAACCACTCTGGAAGCAACGAGTTGTTGGCAAAGGGTGTTCATTCAATTGGCAAAAAACTCGTCGAAGAAGCAGCAGAATTGTGGATGGCTGCAGAACATGAGTCAGACGAGCAGGTTGCCCTAGAGGCTTCGCAACTGCTCTATTACATTCAACTGATTCTGATTTCCAGAAATGTCCCCTTGTCTGCAGTAGAGCAGGTTCTCTGATGCTGCGAGTAGCCATACCGAATAAGGGCATCCTCTCTGAATCAGCGGTGGCAATGCTAAAAGAGGCTGGATACCAGACAAGACGAGACACTCAAGAGCTTCACTTGGTCGACGAGGCAAACGACATAGAGTTTTTCTACTTGAGGCCAAGAGACATAGCGACCTATGTTGGGTCGGGATCCTTAGATGTTGGCCTAACCGGGCTGGATCTGTTGATGGATTCGGAGTCCGAAGCAGAAGAAATTGCTGATCTGGGCTTTGGTGGATCTACCTTTAGATTTGCAGCGCCAATCAACTCTGGCTTCACTGACCCGAGCCAACTAGAAGGCAAAAGGCTTGCAACCGCCTACCCAACGCTGATAGCAAACTACTTGGCGAAACTCAACGTAAATTGCGAAATCATCAAGCTCGACGGAGCGGTCGAGTCGGCCGTAAAGCTCGGCGTTGCAGATGCCGTAGCTGATGTTGTATCAACTGGAAATACGCTTCGAAAAGCTGGACTGGCGATCTTTGGTCCAACGATTTTGACCTCTACGGCGAGGCTCATCAGTGCTCCTGGCAAAGCGAGCGACGCGAACGGACTTTTGATGCGCCTGAAGGGCGTATTGGTGGCCAGAGAGTATGTAATCATCGACTACGACTGCCCAAAGAAAGTACTCGACGCGGCTACCAAGATAACTCCTGGGATTGAGTCGCCAACGATCTCCCCAATGGCCGACATAGACTGGGTTGCAGTTCGCTCACTGGTTCCGGCAGTACAAATGAATCAAATAATGGACGAGCTATACTCCGCAGGAGCTAGAGCAATTTTGGTGTCAGCCATCCACGCAGCGAGAATATAGTGCCTGCAGTAAGAGTGATTCCTTGTCTGGATGTTGCAAGCGGTCGAGTGGTAAAGGGTGTCAACTTTCAGAACCTTGTAGACAGCGGTGATCCGGTGGACTTAGCCCGCAACTACTATCTTCAGGGCGCAGATGAACTTACATTTTTAGACGTTACTGCTGCTACCGAGAACCGCTCAACAACCAGGGACATGGTCACTAGGTGTGCGGAAGAGATATTCATACCGCTCACTGTCGGCGGTGGCATCAGGAGCGTCGAGGATGTCTCGCTGCTATTAGAAGCCGGAGCCGATAAAGTATCGATCGGCTCGGCAGGTGTCTCCAGACCGAAACTGTTGGCGGAGATTGCCAAGGAGCACGGTAACCAGATTTTGGTTATTTCCCTGGACATTAAGCGCGCCACTTCGACGTCAGGATTCGTAGTTACCTCACACGGTGGACGACAGGACACCGGTTTAGATGCGCTGCAGTGGATAGAACGAGTACAAGAACTGGGAGCCGGCGAACTGCTGATCAACAGCATCGATGCAGACGGCACCCGAGAGGGTTTCGATCGTGAGCTGATTGAAAAAGTCCGAAAGATATCAGCAGTTCCGATTATCGCGTCTGGGGGTGCCGGCAAGGTATCTGACTTCGCTGACGCGGCTCAGGCTGGCGCCGATGCGTTGCTCGCAGCTAGTGTCTTTCACAGCGGGGAAATCTCAATTTCACAAGTCAAGCAAGCGCTTGAACAGGCAGGGATAGAGGCTAGATGAGGCACTTAGCGTTGGATCAAGTCAAATTTTCAAGCGAACAATTGATACCTGTTGTGGTTCAAGACAGTCAGACCCTGCAGGTTCTTATGCTTGCCTACGCAAACCTTGAGGCCCTGGAAAAAACCGTCGCTACGGGTCAAATGCACTTCTACTCTCGGTCTCGAAACCAGCTTTGGCACAAAGGTGAAACTAGTGGCAATACGTTGGCAGTTGACTCTCTATCCTTAGATTGCGACGGCGACACTATTTTGGCGATGGTGCAGCCAGTTGGCCCGACCTGCCATGTCGGAACCGTCAGCTGCTTCGAGGAGATCTAGGTGATTGACTACGAGCAGCTTGAGGGGCTCAGCATTGATTACAACGTAATCCCGGTCGTAAAAAAGCTATTCAGCGGCAGTGAAACGCCGATTGGTCTGTACCAAAAACTGGCTGGTGCAAGAGCTGACACTTTTTTGCTGGAATCAGCAGAACAAGGAGTTTGGGGTAGATACTCATTTATTGGAGTATCGTCCCGAGGTCAGCTAACGGCCACAAATAATAAGGCAACTTGGATAGGGGATGCGAAGTGTCATCCCGATGGTTCGCTGCTCCCCGAAGACCCGATAGCCGCTTTGGAAATTCTTCAAACAGCCTGGAGATCGAGTCCAGTGGATTTTCCTTTGAGTTCAGGACTTGTTGGTTTCCTTAGTTGGGGGACGGTGAACCTAACCGAGAAACTTCCCGATGCTAAGCCAGCCGACTACTCGATACCGCTTTACGGTTTCAATCAATTTTCAGACCTTGTGGTGATGGATCACCAGAAATCTGAATTGCTCCTAGTAAGCGTGGTCTTCGTCGATGGCACACCCCTGCGGGAAAGCTACAGTCGCGCGCTAGAAGCGATCAGCAAGATGCAAAAAATCGTCGAAATGCCAACGCCTGCGATGGTCTCTGAGCCGAATTGGCCGGAACCGGATGCAGTATCAAACATTAACAAGGTTGAGTTTCTCAAGAAAGTCGAGCTAGCCAAGGAGCATGTCCGGAAGGGGGATGTGTTTCAGGTCGTGATTTCTCAGCGATTCGACCATGAGACCACCGCTGATGCTCTGGATGTTTACCGGGCGCTTCGGGCATTGAATCCAAGCCCGTACATGTACCTGATCAGGTGCCAAGATCAGGACGGACCGTTCGCGATCGTCGGAAGCTCTCCAGAGGCACTCGTGAAAGTGATGGGAACCAACGTTGTCACGCACCCGATAGCCGGCTCTCGGCCTAGGGGGCAAGACACATCCGCCGACAATCAGCTTGCCGTAGACCTACTAGGGGATGAAAAAGAGCGCAGCGAACACTTGATGCTGGTCGACCTTGCCAGAAACGACCTACTGAAAGTCTGCGAACCCACTTCAGTTCGAGTGAGTGAATTTATGCAAATACACCGCTTTTCGCACATCATGCACTTGGTATCAACCGTCGAGGGGTCGATTATCCCCGGAACGAGCATCGTCAAGGCCATGCTGGCAACCTTCCCAGCTGGAACGCTATCCGGAGCACCAAAGCCAAGAGCCTTGGAAATAATCCACGACTTGGAGCCAAGCTATCGAGGGCTGTTCGGCGGAGTTGTTGGATACTTCGACTTTCAAGGCAACTCAGACCTTGCAATAGCGATACGAACTGCCGTGCTCAGAAATGGGACCGCAAGGGTGCAAGCCGGTGCTGGCATTGTTCTTGAGTCAGTTGCAGAAACCGAGTACGCCGAGACAATTGCAAAAGCTGCCGTTGTGTTACGTGCAGTGGCCGCTGCAAATGCGATGAACAAATGATCAAACTTATTTCACTAGGCACCTTCGTTGCAGCCTTGTGGCTATCGACTTCACTTCTAGCTTGGATCGATGTTAGGGACTTTCATTCCGACGAATCAACACTTATAGGCACGTTGATTGGGTCAGAGCTCAATCCACTAACAAGCCTCGTCCCACTCATAGTCCTTCTTGTTTCGCTAATCGCTCGTTACCGGCTTTTAAGTAGATCAATGGCCGCGCTTGCATCGGTAATGTCCGGAGCAGTCATTGTGGTGTTGTTACTCACAAGCTGGTCAGATGCCAGTGCTGTGCTTGAGCTGATCTCCAGTAGCACTGGTCTAGCGACTGCGGCTGGCTTTGGAGTTGTGATTAGATTTGGCTACTGGGTCTATGTACTTATGGCCGGTGTAACTGCGATTATTTTTGCGCTGGCGGTCTTTCAACCAGGGCGTTCGACGAAACCGGAACAATCAGACACAACGGCCGAAATAAACTCAGACCCGCAAAACCTGTGGGATGAGCAGTAAAACTGCTTGCTAGAATTGAAGAACATCCTAGAAGGGCACAATGTCTAATTCCAACACTGATCCAGGGCACGGAAACTCTGTGGCAGCATGGGCGACCGTTATTATCGTTCTAACAGCCTTCACTATTGGAACATTATTTTTCTGGCTGGACGTCCCGGCGCTAGTTTGGGCTTCAGCAGTTCTCGCTATCCTTGGCCCCATAGTTGGACTCGTTCTTAGGAAATCTGGCTACGGAGTCGGCGGCAAGCACTCGAAGTCCAACTAGTGCTTGACGAATTATTCGCCACAGCGAGTGATGACGCTGACATTCGCAGTAAGAACGTGAGTATCGAATCACTAGAGGCCCTGGTAGAAAACATGGAACCCGCGGTCTCAGCACTGAAAGCTCTTGAGCCAGCCTCCAAGATTAAAATCATCGCCGAAATAAAAAGATCTAGTCCTTCGGTAGGGCACATGGCCGAAATCCCTGATGCCGGATTGCTAGCACTCACTTACGAGCAAAGTGGAGCACATGCAATCTCAGTTCTAACAGAGCGATCCGGATTCGGCGGCTCTCTAGATGATCTGCGACATGCCAGCGACGCCGTATCAATCCCAACACTTCGCAAGGACTTTATATCCTGTGAGTATCAAATCTTGGAGGCTCGTGCACATGGAGCATCATTCGTTCTTTTGATTCTAAGCTGGCTCAATGAGCCTGATTTCCTAAGGCTGTCTAAGTTCGCTGCGGACTTGGGCTTAGACGTGCTTGTTGAGACACACACAGCCGAAGAAATTCACATTGCCAACGCCGCCGGGAGCCGTTTGGTTGGAATAAACACAAGGGACTTACAAACTTTCAAGACCGACCTGCGGCTATTTGAGACAATGTCGCATCTTCTGTCTGATGAGACAATAAAAGTGGCGGAGTCGTCCGTGAAGAAGCCTCAGGACGTAGCTAGATACTGGAACGCCGGTGCAAATGTCGTGTTAGTTGGACAAGCCCTAGTCACCGGGGATCCCAGCTTCCTAATTCCGGAATTTATCAACGAAACATAGGATTATCAACACAATGAAACTCTCAGAACAAGTAGGACCTTACTACGGCGAATACGGCGGCAGATTTGTGCCAGAGCCGCTAATTGCAGCTCTCGATCAACTCGAGGCCACCTACGAAGCCATGCGAATAGAACCTGGGTTTATTGCTGAGCTAGCTGAACTCCACAAGACTTACACCGGACGCCCATCCATAATCACCGAGGCAAAGCGCTTTGCGGCGCACTTTGGCGACATTAGAGTCTTTTTGAAAAGAGAAGACTTGAACCACACTGGTAGCCACAAGATAAACAATGTTATGGGCCAAGCACTCTTAGCAAAAAAAATGGGCAAAAAGCGCATAATCGCGGAAACTGGTGCGGGTCAGCACGGTGTAGCAAGTGCGACAGCTGCAGCATTCTTTGGGCTGGACTGCGTTGTGTACATGGGCGAAGTTGACACCGAAAGACAAGCCCTAAATGTCGCGAGAATGCAGCTGTTGGGGGCAGAAGTAATCCCAGTGACTTCAGGTTCTAGAACGCTCAAAGACGCGATCAACGAGGCGCTTAGAGATTGGGTTGCCAACGTTGATACCACTCACTATCTTCTTGGAACAGTTGCGGGACCACACCCGTTCCCGACCATGGTTCGAGACTTTCATAGCGTGATCGGTTACGAGGCTCGTGAACAAATGCTTGCTCTAACAGGGAAGCTTCCAGATGCAGTGGCAGCTTGTGTTGGTGGCGGCTCTAATGCGATTGGAATATTCCACGCGTTTTTGGATGACAGCGATGTTGCGCTCTGGGGTTTTGAGGCCGCGGGCGACGGTGTTGACACTCCTCGCCATGCCGCAACTCTTTCGATGGGGACGCCAGGAGTTTTGCACGGTGCCAAGAGCTACATGCTCCAGGATGCCGATGGCCAGACAATGGAATCGCACTCAATTTCTGCTGGCCTTGACTACCCAGGAGTAGGTCCAGAGCACTCATGGCTCAAGGATCTGGGCCGAGCCAACTATCACGGAGTTACCGACGCCGAGGCGATGAATGCAATGAAGCTCCTTTCGCAAACAGAGGGCATAATCCCAGCTATCGAAACTGCCCACGGTCTGGCGGGAATCGAACACCTAACCAAGATTTTGCCTGCCGGCGCTCACATCCTCGTGAACCTGAGCGGACGTGGAGACAAGGACATGGAAACAGCCGCTAAGTACTTCGGTCTAATGGGAGATAAATGAGCTCAGTAAATGACACTCTCCTGGCAAACAGGGAATCAGGTAAGGGCTCCCTGGTTGGGTATTACCCAGCCGGCTATCCGACGCTCAAAGACTCAGTCGATTCGCTAGTAGCAATGGCCGAGAATGGCTGCGACGTTCTTGAAATCGGCGTTCCCTACAGTGATCCAGTAATGGACGGTCTGGTTATTCAGGTTGCTACCGAGGAAGCACGAGCAGCAGGTTTCGTGCTGCGAGATGTTTTCGAAGTTATACGACAGGTGCGAGCAAGAGTGTCCACGCCGCTATTGGTCATGAGTTACTGGAACCCTGTGCTTAGGTATGGCGTTGAAAAGTTTGCGGAAGACATGCGTGCTTCCGGGGCTCAGGGAATGATTACGCCAGATCTTGTTCCAGACGAAGCGGGGCAGTGGCTGGAAGTCAGCCAAGCTAAAGGTCTTGACCGGGTGTTTTTGATTGCGCCGTCGAGTTCAAACGAAAGAGTGACCGCAAACGCGGATGCATCCAAGGGTTTTGTCTATTCCGTCTCAACCATGGGTATAACTGGAGAGCGAGACACTCTTGATGCTCTTGCAAGACAGCTGGTGGGTCGAGTCAAGAGCATGAGCGCAACGCCAACCTGTGTAGGGGTAGGGATTTCCACAGCTGAGCAGGTTCGTGAAGTAAACGGCTATGCGGACGGCGCGATTGTTGGAACCGCCTTTGTTAAGGCATACCGCGATAACGGGTTGTCGGGCCTAGTCGCCAAAACCAAAGAGCTGGCTGCGGGCCTAGGATGATGCGATGGAGATAATCACAGGTATACCATCACCCGAAATCAGCTTTATCGACTTGGGGCCATTTCGTATTCATTTTTACGCGCTGTTTATCCTTAGCGGAATAGTTATCGCCACAATACTTACTGATGCCAGGCTCAAAGCACAGGGGACTCCCGCGGGCTTGTTCCTGGACATTGCGTTATGGGCTGTTCCTTTCGGGATTCTTGGAGGCAGGTTCTTTCACGTTCTTACCCATCCAAATGACTACTTTTATCAGGGAGCCGATCTTCTTGATGTATTCAAGATCTGGGAGGGTGGTCTTGCGATCTATGGAGCTCTAATTCTCGGAGCAGTTGGAGTGTTTATCGGTTCGAGGCAGGCTGGGATTAGATTCTTATCGGTATTAGACGCCGTAGCACCAGGAATGCTTCTCGCTCAAGGCATCGGGAGGCTTGGAAACTACTTCAATCAAGAACTATTTGGTCTACCGACAACTCTTCCTTGGGGTCTCGAGATTCCAAGTTCCAACCCTGCGTATCCGCTCGGCTTACCAGATGGACTGACTTTTCACCCCACGTTCGCCTACGAAATGATTTGGAATCTGACAGGCGTCGTAGCTTTGATCTGGCTTGGACGAAAGCTGGAACTTCAATGGGGGAAGATTTTCGCACTTTATTTGATTGTTTATTCGACTGGACGAGTTTGGATAGAAGCTATCAGAATTGACCCCAGTGAGATTATCCTTGGACTTAGAATAAATATCTGGTCGGCGCTGACCGGTATTGCAATCGGAGTAGTTATCTATTTGGTTCAGACCCGCCGTCACCCCGGCAAGGAACCTTCGGTTTGGCTCGATGGCAGAGAACCTGTCGATCAGCAATCCGACACCAGCAAGGACGCTGCTAAATAATCCAATAGCTCATTCATAAGACATAAAGGTCGGGCCAACGAAGCTCCGAAAAGAATTCGATTGGAGTTACCATGGTCAACAACGGACCCTTCCACAAGTTTGCCACCACGCCCAAGAACCAGGGGCTATACGATGCTGACCAAGAGCGTGACGCCTGTGGTTTAGCAATGGTGGCGACACTTCGAGGTTATGCCGGTCACGACGTTGTGGACATGGCGCTGTCTTCCCTCAGAAACCTAGAGCACCGTGGAGCCGTCGGTTCCGACGCCGGGACAGGCGACGGTGCTGGAATACTGACGCAAATGCCAGACAGTTTTTTCCGCGCAGTCGTCGATTTTGCGTTGCCAGCAAGCGGCACTTACGGTGTCGGTCTTGTTTTCATGGATGCTGAAACCGCGTTGAAAGACAAGGCTAGATTTGAGGAAATTTGTGGCGAAGAGTCGCTGACGGTTTTGGGCTGGCGAACCCCGCCAACCGACAGCTCAGTTCTTGGAGACCTTGCGAAAAAGGCGATGCCCCTGATTGAACAGGTATTTGTATCATCCAGTGACCTAATCACAGGCATGGACCTAGAGCGAAGATTATTCCGGGCTAGAAACAGAAGTGAACGGGACATTGGTCTGTACCTTTGTTCTCTTTCATCCAAAACAATCGTCTACAAGGGCATGGTTACTACCTTGCAGCTCGAGCCTTTTTATCCAGACCTCAGTGACGAGCGCTACGAGTCCCTGCTAGCACTTGTACACAGTCGATTCTCGACAAACACCTTCCCTTCATGGCCATTGGCTCACCCGTTCCGCTACATTGCCCACAACGGCGAGATAAACACAGTCAAAGGCAATGCCAACTGGATGGCGGCAAGAGAATCACAGCTTTCCTCTGAGCTACTTGGTGACATCGATCAGCTAAAACCAATCGTCTCGAAGGGCGCATCGGATTCAGCAACTTTTGATGAGGTTTTGGAGCTACTAGTTCTGTCGGGCCGTTCGCTTCCGCACGCCATGATGATGATGATTCCGGGCGCTTGGGAAAAGCAAATGGATATTGATCCACAGCTGAGAGATTTCTACGAATACCACTCGATGATTATGGAACCGTGGGATGGGCCGGCGGCAGTAGTGTTCACGGACGGTGACCTGGTCGGCGCAACTCTTGATCGAAATGGACTTCGACCCGGTCGATTCGTAGTTACAGAGGACGGTTTTATTATCCTTGCCTCTGAAATCGGCGTCGCTGATATTTCTCCAGACAAAATTGTTCGAAAAGGCAGGTTGCAGCCAGGAAAGATGTTCCTGATTGACACTGTGGCTGGGCAAATTGTTGAGGACGAGCAAATCAAGTCCGAAGTTTCGTCCCTAGAGCCGTGGGGAGAGTGGCTGGACGCAAGCCGGATTAACCTTCGCGATCTGCCCGACCGCGAGCACGTTCGCTATTCGAGCAAGTCCGTTAAGCGAAGGCAACGAGCTTTTGGGTACACCGAAGAAGATCTGAAGATATTCATCGCGCCGATGGCAAAAATCGGGCAAGAACCAATCGGAGCGATGGGAACCGACACTCCAATCGCTGCCATTTCAGAGCGACCAAAGCTTCTCTTTGACTATTTCACACAGCAATTCGCGCAGGTGACAAACCCACCGCTAGACGCAATTCGTGAAGAAGTTGTGACATCAATGACTACCAGCATTGGTCCGGTGAGAAACCTCTTGGAAGCCAACGCTGAGCACGCGAAGCAAATGGTCCTGGATTACCCAATCATTGGCAACGATGAGTTGGCGAAGATTAAGCACATAGACCGAGCTAACAACATTGGTAAGGCAGTCACCATCTCCTGCCTGTATCGCGTCGACGACGGCCCTGAGGCTCTCGAGGCTCGACTTGAGTCAATCTGTGCAGAAGTTGACCAAGCTCTCTTAGTTGGAGCGACTTTTATAGTGCTGTCTGATCGAAATTCAAACAGAGAGCTTGCTCCTATTCCTTCGCTGCTGTCTTGTTCCGCTGTGCACCACCACCTGATTCGCAACGGAACCAGAATGATGGCCGGGCTCGTCATTGAAGCGGGCGACGCTAGGGATGTCCACCACGTTGCAACCCTAATTGGATTTGGTGCATCTGCAATAAATCCATACTTAGCACTTGAAACAGCCGAGGACCTTGTTTTCAATGGAACAATCACCGGCATAACGATGGAACGAAGTAGCAAAAACATGATCAAGGCACTTGGAAAAGGTGTCTTGAAGGTCATGTCGAAAATGGGTATCTCAACAGTCTCGTCCTATGGCGGCGCCCAGTGCTTCGAGGCAATTGGACTCTCCCAGGAGCTAGTGGATAAATACTTCACCGGAACTATCACGAAGCTTGGTGGGGTAGCGCTGCCGATTTTGCACTCTGAAATTGCTCAGCGTCACGCAGCCGCGTACCCAATGGAAAGTGCCAATCAAGAAAGCACTCCTTTGGACGTTGGTGGCGAAATGAAATGGCGTCGTGACGGCCCTCCTCACTTGTTTAATCCCGAGACCATCTTTAAGCTTCAGCACTCAACCTCTCAAAAGAACTACGAAATCTTCAAGTCCTACACCAACGCAGTCGATGATCAGGCTGAGCGTTTGATGACTATTCGAGGACTGTTTAGTCTGAATAAGGAGCTACGCACGCCAGTGCCAATCGCCGAGGTTGAGCCGGTGCATTCAATTGTGAAGCGATTCGCAACCGGGGCAATGAGCATGGGATCGATTAGTCCCGAAGCCCACGAAACTCTTGCAATTGCAATGAACCGACTTGGCGGAAAGAGTAACACCGGAGAAGGAGGAGAATCAGTAGACCGACTACTAGATCGTGAAAGACGCAGTGCTGTGAAGCAGGTTGCGTCCGGACGATTCGGTGTGACTTCGATGTATTTGACTCATGCCGACGACATTCAAATCAAGATGGCACAGGGAGCAAAACCTGGCGAGGGCGGGCAGCTACCTCCAAACAAGGTCTACCCATGGATTGCGGAACTAAGACACTCGACCCCGGGTGTAGGGCTTATTTCTCCGCCTCCTCATCACGACATTTACTCCATCGAAGACCTGAAGCAATTGATCTTTGATCTCAAGCGGGCCAACCGCGCCGCCAGAGTTCACGTGAAGTTGGTATCTCAGTTCGGTGTTGGAACTGTCGCAGCCGGCGTAGCAAAAGCCAAGGCAGACGTAGTACTCATTTCTGGCCACGACGGTGGCACGGGCGCCAGCCCGCTTAATTCTCTAAAGCACGCTGGAACCCCATGGGAGCTTGGCCTGGCCGAGACCCAGCAGACCCTGCTGCTCAATGGACTTCGGGACCGAGTGGTAGTGCAGGTAGACGGGTCCATGAAGACCGGTCGAGACGTGATTATTGCGGCTCTTCTCGGAGCTGAAGAATTCGGATTCGCAACCGCTCCGCTGGTGGTTGAGGGCTGCATATTGATGCGAGTTTGCCACCTAGACACCTGTCCCGTTGGAGTTGCCACCCAGAACCCAGAACTCAGGAAGCGATTCCACGGTCAAGCCGATCACGTTGTGAACTTCTTTGAGTTTTTGGCTCAGGAGGTTCGCGAGTACCTGGCTGAACTTGGCTTCAGAACTCTGCAAGAGGCCATTGGTCAAGTAGAAGTGCTAGATGTGAATAGGGCGATTCGTCACTGGAAGGCTGACGGCCTAGACCTGTCTCCGATTTTTGCGGCTAAGGACATAGTTACCAATCAGACCCAATACTGCTCGAGTTCACAGGATCACGAGCTGGATCAACACTTTGACTTCCCACTCATTCAGACCGCAGAGCTCGCACTCAAAGACGGCAAGGCCGTGGAAATCAAGAGCCGGATAAACAACACAATGCAAGCAATCGGAACGATGCTTGGCAATGAGCTCACAAAGAAATGGGGTGAACAGGGGCTAGAGCCTGGAACCCTGAAGCTCACCCTAACCGGCAGCGCCGGCCAGTCCTTGGGAGCATTCATACCTAGGGGTCTCCAAATCGATGTCGAAGGCGATTGCAATGACTATGTTGGAAAGGGGCTTTCCGGTGGAATCATAAGCGTCAGACCCCCCGAGACGGCCGGCTTCCTAGCGTCTGAGAACGTAATCGCTGGAAACGTTATTGGCTATGGAGCCACCTCAGGAAAAATCTTCCTAAACGGAGTCGTCGGTGAACGATTCATGGTTCGAAACTCTGGCGCCGTTGCGGTCGCGGAAGGCGTTGGGGATCACGCTCTTGAATACATGACCGGTGGACGAGTAGTGATCCTCGGAAAAACGGGTATCAACCTGGGTGCCGGAATGTCCGGAGGTATCGCTTATGTTCACAGGCTGTCAGAGTCAAGAGTGAATCGCGAGGCTCTTCAGCTGGGCGAAATCACCTTGAGCGTTCTTGATCAGACCGGAAAGGACGAACTCCAGGCAATACTTGAGCAGCACCTAGAACTAACTGGCTCTCCGCTAGCAAAGATTGTCCTCGACGATTTTTCGACCTACGCGAAAGAGTTCGTGAGAGTTATGCCTAGAGACTACGCACGCATAGTTGAGATACAACAGGACGCCCAGGCAACAGGCATAGACCTGGACGGCGAAGAAGTTTGGACGCAAATCTTGGAGGTAACTAATGGCTGACCCAAGGGGATTTCTAAAAGTAACTGATCGCGAGACAGCGAAACGCAGGCCAGTTCCAGTTCGCATAAAGGACTGGAAAGAGGTTTATGAAGAACGGAACTCTGGAGTAATCAAGGAGCAGGCCGGGCGCTGCATGGACTGTGGCATCCCCTTTTGCCACGCCGGGTGCCCGCTTGGAAACCTTATTCCGGAATGGAATGACCTGACTCACCTTGGCAAGAATAAAGAGGCGATAGATCGCCTGCACTCAACAAATAATTTTCCAGAGTTCACCGGTAGGCTCTGCCCGGCACCCTGCGAAAGTGCATGCGTGCTTGGCATCAATCAGCCAGCTGTAACAATCAAGGAGATCGAAATTTCGATCATCGATGATGCTTTTGACTCAGGTTTCGTTACCCCGAGCGTTCCAGACCGACTCACCGGCAAGACGATAGCCGTGGTGGGCTCCGGCCCAGCAGGGTTAGCAGCTGCTCAGCAGCTGACTAGAGCTGGACATACCGTTGCTGTATTTGAACGGGACGACCGCATCGGTGGCTTGCTTAGATACGGTATTCCAGACTTCAAGATGGAGAAGCGACACATTGACAAGCGCCTCGCTCAGATGACAGCCGAGGGCACCAGGTTTCGCACTGGAGTAAATATCGGCGTTGACATTACTTGGGAAGAGCTAAAGCTCAGCTACGATGCCGTATTGGTGGCAACTGGGGCAATCACTCCAAGAGCTTTGGATGTGCCAGGCTCGGACCTAGCTGGAGTCCATTTCGCAATGGAATATCTCACACAGGCAAACCGAGTTGTGGCTGGCGACACAGTCGAGGAACAACTAAGTGCCGAGGGTAAGCACGTTGTGATTCTTGGCGGCGGAGATACTGGAGCAGATTGCCTCGGCACGGCGACCAGGCAAATGGCGGCTTCGGTGACCACAATCGCCATTGGTCAAAAGCCCGAAGAGCAACGAACCGCAGACCAGCCTTGGCCAATGGACCCCAGAGTCTTTGAAATTTCAAGCGCCCACGAGGAATTCGGCGATCGTAAATACTTGCACTCAACCGTTGAGCTCATTGGCAAAGACGGTCAGGTGACCGGAATTAAAGTGGCAGATACCGAATTTGCTAATGGAAGACGACTGCCGAAGCCTGGCACAGAAAGAGTAATGAAGGCCGACCTGGTTCTCCTCGCACTCGGGTTCACTGGGCCCGAATCTGAAACAATTACCAGTCAGCTAAACGCTGAACTGGATGGCCAATCCAACATTTCTCGTGATGGTAAATACCGGAGCAAAGATACTTTGTTTGTGGCAGGAGATGCGGGCAGAGGCCAAAGCCTGATAGTTTGGGCAATAGCCGAAGGACGGGCAGCTGCCGCGGCGATTGACGAACACCTCGAAGGCGAGACTCAGCTGCCATTCCCCGTAAAGCCAACTGATAAGCCAATTTCGGTTTATAGCTAGGTCAATAAGAAACTAGGACACTGAAGCCAATGAGACGCGCAAAAATTGTTGCAACATTCGGGCCTGCAATAGGCGATTTAGAGATGACCCGCAAGGTCATAACCGCTGGAGTTGACGTGGCCAGGATGAACCTTAGCCATGGCTCATACGAGGTTCACGAGCAGGTATACAAGAATATTCGTCAAGCCAGTGAGGAAGCCGAAAAGGCTGTTGGAATTCTGGTTGACCTTCAAGGACCAAAGATTCGACTTGGAAAGTTTGCAGAGGGCAGCGTTGATTTAGTCGTGGGTGCGACTTTCAAAATCACCGTCGCCGAAGTTCCCGGTGACGTTGACATTTGCTCAACGACTCACAAAGGCCTTCCAAACGACGTATCAGTGGGGGACATGCTGCTAATTGACGATGGTCGGCTATCACTTCGAGCCACCGCAGTAGACGCCACGACGGTAACAACAGAGGTTGTCATCGGCGGTCCAGTGTCAAACAACAAGGGCATAAACCTCCCAGGCGTTGCAGTCGATGTTCCGGCACTGAGCAAAAAGGATGAAGAAGACCTTCGCTGGGCCCTAAAGCTAGGCGCGGACATGATTGCATTGAGCTTTGTAAGAAACGCCAAAGACATCCTTCGAGTCCACGAGATCATGCGCGAAGAGGGCAAATTTCTTCCGGTCATTGCCAAGATTGAAAAACCTCAGGCAGTCGCAAACTTAGAGGAAATCATTGACGCTTTCGACGGTGTCATGGTCGCTCGTGGCGACCTAGGAGTGGAGCTACCCCTAGAGCAGGTCCCAATCGTCCAGAAGCGGGCCGTAGAGCTTGCCAGACGTTGGGCGAAGCCAGTCATCGTAGCTACTCAGATGCTAGAAAGCATGATTACTGCAAGCAGACCTACCAGGGCTGAAACTTCGGATGTTGCGAACGCAGTACTGGATGGTGCTGACGCGCTTATGCTCTCCGGAGAAACCTCCGTCGGTCAATTTCCAATTGAGACCATCGAGACCATGGCGAAGATAATCGAATCAACCGAGGAGAACGGCCTCGAGCGTATTCCAGCACTTGGCACCCAGCCGCACACTCATTCTGGCGCCGTGGTGAAGTCCGCTCTTCAAATCGCTGAGCTATTGGGCTCAAAGTTTGTTTGCGTATTTACAGAATCCGGCGACACGTTGCTGCGAGTCGCAAGACTCCGATCCCGAGTTCCGGTGCTTGCTTTCACTCCAAACGAAGAAATTCGACGCCGTCTTTCTCTGATCTGGGGAGCAACTACATTTTTAGCTGGAAAAGCAACGCACACCGATCAAATGATCAAGCAGGTTGACGAAATTGTGTTGGCCAGTGGCAAATGCCGCGTTGGTGATGAGGTAGTAGTGGTCGCCGGCTCCCCACCTGGGATTCCTGGATCAACAAACTCGCTTCGCGTGCACCGCGTGGGCGATGCCGTCAATGAGACTGTGCCTGGGTACGCGAACTAAGCGGGAATTTACTTACATAAAAAAAGAGCGGTGGATAGCCACCGCTCTTTTTTTTGTGCCGGAAGTGGGATTTGAACCCACACGCCCATAGGACAAAGCATTTTGAGTGCTTCGCGTCTGCCGTTCCGCCATTCCGGCTAGCTGTATCACTCTAGCGGATTTGATTATTCAAGTTGCCGCTAAAGTTGTAATCATGCAAGAAGCACTTCGCGTTATCGTCGCAGAGGACGAAGCCCTTATCCGAATGGATGTTGTCGCCACTTTACAAGAGGCAGGCTTCGAAGTAGTTGGCGAGGCGGGAGACGGCGAAGAGGCGGTTAAGCTCGCTATCGAATTGATGCCAGACCTGATGATCATGGACATCAAGATGCCTAAACTTGACGGCATATCAGCTGCTGAGAAGATTTCAGAGCACAAAATTCCCGTCGTCTTACTGACAGCCTTCTCCCAGGCAGACTTGGTGAAAAGAGCTGCAGACGCTGGGGCTATGGCCTACGTGACCAAGCCATTCAAGCCTTCTGACTTGCTGCCAGCAATACAAATTGCACTTTCTAGATCCGAGGAGCTCGTCGCCCTCGAAACAGAAATATCTGATCTCAACGAGAGATTAGAAACCAGAAAGCTTATGGACCGGGCCAAGGGCCTGCTGCAGTCGAAGATGAAACTCAGCGAGCCGGAGGCCTTCCGCTGGATACAAAAAGCCTCCATGGATCGCAGACTTTCGATGTCGCAGGTCGCCAAAGCGGTCCTTGAGCAACTGGGCGAAAAATAACTTAGCTCTTGTTTGCTCTTAGGAAGTTTGTTATCCGAATTGTTGAGAGCAATTTTCCGGCCTCGTCGGTAACTTTAATCTCGTGACTCGTCAGGGATCTTCCAAGCTTGACTGCCGTGCAGGTTCCCGTCACGACACCCTCTGTGGCGGAGCTGTGGTGAGTGGCGTTTATCTCAATACCGACCGCATAACCCCAAGGGTGTGCGTGGACGTTCGCGGCAAAGCTACCAAGGCTTTCACCGAGCACTGCGTGTGCACCACCGTGAAGGACACCCAATGGCTGGGTGTTTCCCGAAACCGGCATGGTGGCGACGGCTTTTTCAGCGCTTAGCTCCTTTAGCTCTATGCCCATGCGGTCAGCAAGGTCACCCAAGCCCCGTCGCTGCATAATTTCAAGGGCATGAGCTGATTTTGCGACATCGTCTTCGGTCACTGTGGTACCACCTTCTTCAAAGTAGGCTAAACGTTATGAGCGCCAACGAAAAGCCTACTCTGCTCCTGATCGATGGGCACTCGCTTGCATTCCGAGCTTTCTACGCGCTCAACGTAGATAATTTTAAAAATGCTGAGGGGCAACACACAAACGCCGTCCACGGATTTATCTCAATGATGTTGAACATTCTGGAGGGCGAAAAGCCAACGCACATGTGCGTTGCGTTCGACGTTTCTAGGCACAGCTTCAGAACCGATGAGCTGCCCGAATACAAGGGCACCCGCGGAGAGACACCGGTTGAGTTTCTGGGCCAAACCGAGCTTCTTGTAAAGGCGCTAACCGCGATGAACATCACGAGCGTCTCTCGTGAAAACTATGAAGCCGATGACCTACTCGCGTCGCTTGCTAACCTCGGTGAGCAGGCGGGTATGCGTGTGCTTGTTGTCTCCGGAGACCGTGACACCTTCCAGCTAATTCGTGCGGACACAACAGTTCTCTACCCAGTCAAGGGAGTCATGAATCTTGCTCGCATGGATGATGAGGCAGTTCTGGCAAAATATGGCATTCACGCAATGCAGTATCCGGAACTCGCGGCTCTCGTGGGGGAGAGCTCGGATAATCTAATCGGAGTGCCTGGAGTAGGCCCGAAAACGGCCGCTAAGTGGATACAACAGTTCGGATCTTTAGACGAAATACTCAAGCGATCTGACGAGATTCCCGGGAAAGTTGGCGAGAGCCTGAGAGAGAACCAGCACCTCGCGGTTAGAAACCGAAGACTGAATCACCTGCTTACTGACCTCACTTTTGATTTCTCGATGGAGGACCTGGCGTTGGGTCCGGTAAATGAAGATGACTTGAGGGAAATCTTCGCAGTCCTATCATTCCGGACACTGCTAACCCGGGTTCTAAAGCTTCGAGGCGGCAATGGAACTCAACATATAGCGCAGGCGGCGGTGCTTGATGAAAAGTCCGCTCCAGACGGCCAGGAGGCCCCAGAGGCATTGTCCCTAGTATCAAACAAGATCATCGATGATCTTCCTTCCAGCGCCGTAGATTCCAGGGTTGCGTCGGTTGCGGAGATTCAAGAGCTTGCCAGTGCAGGCAAATCTTTTGTGCATGTTGAGATCAATGATGGTCGCCTTGTTGGGCTCGGCATTGCCACAATGAAAGAGAGACTGAACTGGAATGGAGAAGATAAGGATTCAGCATTAGAGCTTCTAAAGCATGGGGGCTTCGGCGGTTGGGATACCAAAGCCATGAGGAAGAAGCTTCACTCACTTGGGATTTGGCCCGATGTGATTACCGACGATGCTTTGTTGGTCAGCTACCTGGTCGATCCAATTAGCAAGGATTTGTACCCGGACTCAATCATCCGGCAGTACGCCGGCATAGACGTAGTTCGACAAGACCCTAATGAATTACTGAGCGAGTCGGACCCTTCGCTGGATGCCTGGGTATACGCCGTTATCTGTGCAGTGCTGATTCCGCAACTGGAGGACACCGGTCAGCTCAGTATTTA
>TARA_B110000093_G_scaffold183227_1_pt1 | contig 32290 bp, 26 predicted proteins | sample TARA_B110000093 | Tara Oceans TARA_B110000093 (sample SAMEA4397390) | marine metagenome | biome: Polar Biome; feature: [MIX] marine epipelagic wind mixed layer (ENVO:01000061); material: water (ENVO:00002006), including particulate matter (ENVO:01000060) such as... | depth 10-100 m | reverse complement strand
TTTTTTTTGTCTATTATTTTTGATCAATTAAATCGATTGAATTCCGTCGGCTTGCTCAATGTTGGTTTTTACGTTTAACGCCCTTAAAAAGAATGTAAAGTCCAATAACAAAGAGAATAGGAGGGTAGAAGTAGACGATTCCTAAGTGCCATCCACCAAAAAACCAAATTAGCGATCCCAAAATAAGAATGGCTCCAGCAGCAATTCCGTTTTTAACACCGAATTTATTGAGCCCCCAAGTTTCTTCTTCTAAGTTTATTTTTTGGTTAAGACCGTTTAAATCATCAATTGCAGATATATTACGCGCTATAACTTTTTGATCTTATCTATAATCAGGACAGTTTTTTTTGAAGCTAGGAATGTTATTGATAAGTGAGCAAATAATATCTTTGTTGATGTCAAACTTTCTATTTAAACATTCAGTACAAAAAGTTAAAGTATATTCCCTATTGTTCATTAGAAACCCTTCAAGTAAATCACTTTTTTAGTTTCGAAGAACTCTTCAGAGAAGCTGTCTTTTAAATTATATGATTTAAATGTCTTGCCCGCTTCATTTAATTCTTGGGTTAAATCACCACCTTTTAAGTATAGCAGTCCGTTTGGAATGTCGTTAAATGACTTTTTGCTAAACCTCCCTTTAATCCAATCGTTAAATTTAGGAAGAGAAGTAACTGCTCTGCTGACGATGAAGTCAAAGTCGAACTTTACGTTTTCGGCTCTTTTTTGAACGCTTTCAACATTCGTTAATTCAAGAGCTTTTGCTATCTCGTTTACCACTTTTATTTTTTTTCCAATAGTGTCAATTAAATAAAAGTTCGATTTTGGGAAAAGAATAGCTAATGGAATTCCAGGAAATCCTCCACCAGTCCCAACGTCCATGATTGACGTTTCTGGTTTGAACTTAATTATTTTTGCAATTCCTAAAGAATGAAGAACGTGTCTTATATATAACTCGTCAATATCTTTTCTCGAAATAACATTTATTTGGCTATTCCATTCAGTATATAAATCACCAAGTTTTGAAAACTGAGTTTTTTGATGATCAGTTAAATTTGGGAAATATTTTAAGATAATTTCTAACGCCATTTTAAGAGAATTGAATTTCACTAAGTTTTTTATAAATCCCGTTCTGTTTCACCGCCAATTCATCGTGTGTGCCTTGCTCAGCAATAGCGCCATTGTCCATGACTACAATTGAATTTGCATTTTTAATGGTAGAAAGTCTGTGAGCAATAACAACCGAAGTTCGTCCTGTCATAAGTTTGTTTAATGCATCCTGAACGGCTACTTCTGATTCACTATCAAGCGCACTAGTAGCTTCGTCTAAAATCAATATCGCAGGATCTCTAAGGATTGCTCTTGCAATTGCAATTCGTTGACGTTGACCTCCTGATAATTGAATACCTCTATCTCCAACAACCGTTTTAAACCCATTCGGAAATGAGTCAATAAAATCGAAAGCATTGGCTTTTTTAGCAGCATCTTGTACCTCGGTATCTGAAGCATTTGGTTTACCGTATCTAATATTTTCTTCAATTGAACCTCCTAATAAAATAACTTCTTGAGGCACAAAGGCCATTTGTGATCTTAAATCGTTTACGGCGTACTCTGAAGCTTCTTTTCCATCAAACTTAATATTTCCTCCGTCTAACTTGTAAAACTGGAGCAGAAGGCTTGCTATAGTCGATTTACCGCTTCCACTTGCGCCAACAAGAGCAATTTGTTCTCCTGCCGTAATTTTCAGGCTTAGTTTGTTTAATATTTGAACTTCCTTTCTGCTTGGGTAAGCGAAGTCTAGATTATTTAATTCAATTTCTCCACGAAGTGTTTTATGATTACAAACAGGTTTTGATGTGTCAATATCTTCTGTTTCTTGTTGAATGATAGTCATTAAGCTCTCAGTTGCTCCAATTGATTTTTGAATTTTAGCAAATAAGTCTGGTAATGACCCCATTGATGTACCGATCATTACAGTAAATAAAATGAATTGAAAAAACCCTTGTCTAGGAATCTCTCCTGTTTTAATCAATTCAATTCCCTGCCAAATAATAAAAACAATTGCTCCTAACATAATCGTTAGGATAAAAGCAATAAAAACGGCACGCCACATAGCCGCTTTCATATTAAATTGTTTGACATTAGAAACAGCAAGTGAATATTTTTTTAATTCTATAAACTCGTTTGTATATGCTTTTAAACTCTTAATCCCTACTAAAGCCTCTTCAAGAATATGATTAGACTTAGCCGTCTCGTCTTGTGCTAACCCAGATATTTTTTTAATAAACCTTCCGAAAATAATAGCTGTAATAGCAGCTACAGGAAGAACCCCCAGCATGATGAGTACTAATTTGGGGCTGACTCTAAAAATAAATATAACACCAACTAATACAATCAGTAATTGTCTGAAGAATTCAGCGACAGTGGTGGTTAGTGTTTCTTGAATTTGTTCTGTATCATTTGATATTCTTGAAATAGTTTCTCCTGTTTTACTAGAGTCAAAGAAAGAAAGTGGTGATTTAATCAATACCTCAAAAGCTTTCTGCCGCATATCTTTAATCGAATTGTGCGTTACATAATGAAACGTAATAACTCTAAAAAAGCTAAATATTGCTTGAGCTGGAAGAATAATTGCTAAAATGGTAAGTACACCATAAATATTATCCATATTTCCAATTTCCCATTCTCCAGTCATTTGAGAAGCATCTGCTCCAAGAATTTGACCTAGAAGTATTGGTAACGAGATAGAAACACCACTAGATAGCAAGAGAAAAACAAACCCAATAAAGTAAACGCCTGAGTAAGGCTTGACAAAAGACAGGAAGTTCTTTGCTTGTTTGTAGGAGTTTTTGGAAAGTTTAATTTTTTCCTTTTTTCCTTTTTTTTCTTTGTTTCTTCCGAAAGCCATAGTTTACGTTAAAATATGCGCGCAAATTTACTATTTGTAGCAAGATAATTGTGTCATAGTTTTGTTTTTTTAATTTCCTTTGAAAAAGAGGTTGTATAAATAATAATTTGTGTTATCTTTGCGACCCCTTTAATGAGGGCATAAAAAATTATTGCGATGAAAAGAACATTTCAACCATCAGTTAGAAAGAGAAAAAATAAGCACGGATTCCGTTCAAGAATGGCAACTGCTAATGGAAGGAAAATATTAGCTAATAGAAGAAGAAAAGGAAGAAAGAAAGCTTCTGTATCCTCTGAGAGAACTCACAAACGTTAGAATATTTAAGTTTCTTTATTGAAACTCATTAACCTCGACTTTAAATAAGTCGGGGTTTTTTTGTTTGATTTCATGTTCAAGTGATTCTGTAAATTATTAACTGATCAATGTGTTATGGGGAAAGAAGATGAAAGTGTTAAGGTAACCAGGCGGTTAAGAAAGGCTGTTTGGAGTGCCAACGATGACTTTGGTATGGTTAAGGAAGGCGATAAAATCATGGTTTGCTTATCTGGAGGTAAGGATAGTTATGCTATGTTGGACATTTTAATTCACATGAAATCATCTCCACTTTTAGACTTTGACATTGTTGCAGTAAACTTAGATCAAAAACAACCAGGTTTTCCAGAGCATATTCTTCCTAAGTATTTGGAGGGTCTTGGAGTTGATTTCAAGATTGTTGAACAAGACACTTATTCGATAGTTACAGATAAAATTAAAGAAGGAAAGACGATGTGCAGTCTTTGTTCAAGGTTAAGAAGAGGAATACTTTACAGAGTAGCAGAAGAGTTAGGTTGTAACAAAGTTGCTTTAGGGCACCACAGAGAGGATATTATGGAAACATTGTTCCTTAACATGTTCTATGGAGGAAGAATTGAAACAATGCCGGCTAAATATATAACTGATGATGGGAAGCATACAGTTATTAGACCTTTAGCATATTGTAAAGAGGCTGATATTGTTGAATATGCAGAATTTAAAAAATTCCCTATTATACCTTGTAATCTTTGTGGTTCCCAAGATGGTTTACAAAGACAAGCGATTAAGGATCTTTTAAATGGTTGGGATAAGAAGTTCCCTGGACGTAAAGAGATTATATTTAGGTCTCTTAAGAATATATCACCTTCTCATATGCTAGATGTGAACTTATTTGATTTCGAAAAAAACGATATTAAGACAAACAAAACGCCTAGTAAAGTGGAAGATATGGTTCCGTAATGTGACCGTTTTGACTTAATTATAAACGTATGATTAAGTTCTATTTCTCTTTAGAAAGTCCGATTTTTGTACTTAATTCTCCTAATGAATCAATTGTTTTCTTCAATAGGTCGAAGTATAATGTGATAAACAATGAGAATGCCATTCCAAAGATTACCAAAATATTAACCCAGTACGTATCAAAACTAAAACCAAGTAATTTCTTAGTAGGAGCAAAGAAATGTGCTCTAAATCCTTGTGCATCTCTATAAATTGGATCTGATTTTTGAACTAACCTTCCATCAAAATCTATGATTTTGTTTAGTTCATTACTGTTTTTAACTAGGTCACTCAAACTTTCGTTTTGAAAATTGTTTCTGTTCTCAATGAATTTTAGCTTTCCATCATTTTCTGTTCTGAATTCAGCAATTTTATTGTTTTTGACTTTCGCGAAAACATTATAGAATTTATTGTAAAAACTTTTTATTTCGTTTAGCAGCTTATTTATGTTTTTAGCTGCTACTTTATCAAAGTTAGACATTGCTTCTATTTGTTTCGCTTTGTTTGAAATAGAGTTTAGGATCTCATTCCTTTTACTTTCTGGAATAGAAGAATTTAATGCATTAAACTTCAACGTGGATTGATCTTGATTGTTCAGCTCTTCAAAAAGTTTTACTAAATATGTACATTCAGCCTTAATCTCAGCTTTTAGCATGTGAATATTTTTCTTAAACTCATCCACTTTATCAGCTTTACCTGCATAGTTTAAACTCATTGTAAGACGAGTCTTAATAGCAGATAGCCAGAAATTCTTTTTGTAGTTAGCAATACTCATTGCTTTATCAAACTCATAGAAATTCTGTTCAAATTCATTTTCTTTAAACTGATTAACAGCTAAGGCTTCAAAAGCCCATCGACTCGCCATCATCTCACCACTAAATGGTACAACTGTTTGCGAGGAGAGCGAAGGGTTTAGTTTATCAAATTTGACAATAACTCCACTTAGTAGTAATTGAGGGATTAATAAAATAGGAATTAATATATATATCGTAACAACAGAGTTGAAAGCGGAGGATATATTTAAACCTAGCATATTCGCAAAGAAACTACAGGAGAATAAAACCAACCAATAGTCTAAAAACATTCCATCTATATTAAGGATAAAATTTCCAACAATGATGTAAGATATGGTTTGTATCGCTGAAATTATAAACATAATTGCCGTCTTACTTGACAGGTAGCTAAATCGAGAAAGATTTAGGAAGGTTTCCCTTTTTAAAATCTTTCGATCACGAATAATCTCTTCAGCACTAACAGTTAGCCCCATGAAAAGTGCGACAACAACACTCATGAATAGGTATGCTGAGATGTTTTCGTTGTATCTAAAAATATATTTTGCATCAGGTCCACTCTCTGTACTATAGAATTTCACTAAATACGCTAAAATAAAAGCTAGAAATGGTCCTTCTATAAAGTTAATTAGCATGTATTGAGAGTTTGCAAGTTTAGATAGTATATCTCTTACTATAAAAACTTTAAACTGACTTATTATTCTTGGTATTTTGTACGTTCCAACAGGGATTTCTGTACTAGAGATCTCAGTATCTGGTTTGGTTATTACATTTTGATAATACTCATTCCAAGTTCTTGGCGGAATTCTTCTTTGTTCGGTTATATTTCCATATTCATCAACAACTTTAGTTTCAATAATGTTGAAGATTTGTTCTGGATTTACATTGCCACAATGAAAACATTCGCTCTCATTTGCTGTAACGTGATTAATCGCTTTCTTAAAGTAGATTACAGATTCTACAGGGTTACCATAATAAATTGGGAAACCTCCAGTGTCTAAAATCAACAAATTATCAAATATTTTAAAAATATCTGAAGAAGGTTGGTGAATAACAACAAAAACAAGTTTTCCGGTTAAAGCTAACTCCTTTAAAAGATCCATGATGTTTTCAGAATCCCTAGATGACAGTCCTGATGTTGGCTCATCAACAAATAATACTTGTGGTTCTCTAATAAGTTCTAAAGCTATGTTTAGACGTTTTCGTTGTCCGCCGCTTATTTTTTTATTGATAGGTGACCCTACTTTTAAATCCTTAATCTCGTAAAGACCAAGACTTTTAAGCATGTCTATTACTTTTTTTACAATAGTTGTTTCAGGAAACCCATCATAACATAGTTTTGTATTGTAAAATAGATTTTCGAAAACAGTTAAGTCTTCTATTAAAAGATCATCTTGTGAAATATGACCGATAACACCTTCAAGTTTATCTTTTTGATGGTGAATGTCAATTCCATTTATTTTTACAGACCCAGAGGTTGGGGTAAGTGTTCCGTTTAAAAGTGAAAGTAAAGTTGATTTACCAGCACCGGAAGCGCCCATTATTCCAATTAGATTTCCACTATTATCAACTAGGTTTAATTCATGTAAACCAATGTTTCCTGCTGGGAAATTGTACCTTAACTTACTAACTACAAAATCAATACGTTGGGTTTCTTCTTCTGTTCTGTAAAGAGAAGTTATGTCGCTAAAATATACCGGACTTAATTTCTTGCTTCGAATACTTGAACCGTATGCTAAAAAGTAAACTCTGTTGTTGTCAATTACTTGTCCATTAATATAAATCGCTTCATCGCCACAATATTTTGCGATATAGTTCCCTGATTCCTCTAGTCTTAAAATTTTAACAGCCCCGTCTAATTGTGGTTGCTCTATTACTTTAGCCTTTTCGTATTTAAAGTCGATTGCTTTGTGGATAATTAAGAAATTTTCATTATCCGGAATATGTTCATCTGAAGAAACTACAAATGCCATACTTTCTCTAAACTCCTCACCTGAAATATTAAAGGTTTCTGCTACTGTAGTTATAAATTCAATTTCTTGTTCTGAATAATCCCCCGCGAAAATGAATTCAAGTAATCTTATAAGAACTACAATTTTTTGTTTTTGCTGAAGTTCTTCATTTATTTGGGTACATATTCTGAGTACTTTTACGGAGTTAACAGAAGTTCTCTTTCTTTCTTTTCCTTCTTTTCTTTTGGATATTTTTTGATGCTTTTCAAGGAATTCTTCAAAAAGCGTTAGGTATTGGTTCACAAGTTCAGCGTTTAATTGCTGCTTTAAGAAAACTTCAACTACAGATTTACCATCGTGGTTAACACTATCAACTTTTGCTACTAGAGCAAATAATTGCATTAAGGCTTTAAGTATTCTTTCACTCATAATTAACGACCAACTAGTGTTGGTTTGTACATAACTAAAAAGGGATTGTTACGCTGGTAACAATCCCTTTGTTTCAAAAAAAATGTAATATTTATTATTGCTTAAATCCGATTAGGATTGTAGCACAACCTGATGGAGCTTCTAAAACATCTAACTTTGCGCTAATCTTAAGTGTAACAGTGTTTTCAACATTGAAATCCCAATAAGATGCGTTTTGTTGCTCCATGCTGTCGAATAAAGTATTGTTATCTAAATCTTTCACAGTAAAAATTAAGTTTCCTTGTGAAAACCCTGTACAAGCACCAACTCTATACGTAACCCCTCCGAAAAAAGTAGTTTCAAATTCAGCTTCTTGGTCACCAAATAATAAAGCTCTGTAGTTTTGACCGTCGGAAACGTAATCTACAGTAAAGTTGTTTCTATGGCAATAATTGGCAATTGTGTCACACTGAGCTTTAGCTTGGTAAATCCCTGCAACAAGTAATAATGAGAATAAAGCGATTAATTTTTTCATGATATCAACGTTTTACTATACCTCTTAAGCATTAATTATTTTTGCTCTTAAAGCAGCAATTTTTTCTACGATTTCTTTAAAAACCTCATCCGTCATTTCAACACTAGTTTTAGACTTGATTGTAGTAACTTTTTTTTCTTTGTCAACGTTTGGCTTGACGTATTCATATTTGATGTTTACTTTTTCAAATGACATACGAATATCATCTAAATCATGGTAAACTTCTTCAACACCAGGCTCAGCAATGTAGCGCTCAAGCATTTTGTCTAAAATTGTGTTAATAGTATGCTTTTGCATTCCTATCATATCAACGATGTTGTCTGTCTTCTTTTCTTTTCCTAAAGCTCCAGCGAAGTTTAAACTTTCAATCCATCCACCAACAATGACTAAGGCACCAATGTGCTTCCTGTCACTTGTTTGTAAAAAGTCATCAGCTTTTCGGTAGGAGTTAGAAATAACATATAACAAAGAATCTTTATTGTCTAAGTTTCTTTCAATAGCTTGAATCGTTACCATGTCGAAAGCATCAGAAATACCTAGTATTTCACTAAGACCTTGAGCTGATTTCATGAATCCTATTGATTCTTGTTGTTTATCATATAATGCACAATACCCTAAATCAGCACCATAAACACCAAGGTTTAGTGATTGACTGACTAAATCAACGTATTGATCAGAATTTTTAGGGTTATTGAGAAGGTCTTTGTTATAAGGAGCTCCTGACTTTTTAATAATCCCACCTAATTGAATTGGAGATGGAATACTAAACATCGCACCGTCAACTTTCGTGGCTGGTGAAATTACAACTTCTTTTGGTTCATCAATCTTTGACGTTTCAACGTTATCAGTATCTTGAGTTGGTGTGTCAGGTGTACACCCAACTAACACTAAACTTCCCATTGCTAATACGCTAATTCCTTTTAAAATACTTTTACTACTTTTCATAAACCTATGGAATAGTTCGTCCGCTAAATGACGTAAATATAGAATAATTTTATTTAATCCCTCATGATTTTTGGGTAAATATAATGGCTTTAATGAGTGTTTTTGATAAGTTATTTTAATCCGTCTTTTCTAATCTAATTAAGATTAATTACTTTTGTATGCTGTCCTCTATTTTGGACTTACATTTTCAATGCTTTTTTTATGAAAAAAATCGGGGTTTTAACATCAGGAGGAGATTCACCAGGAATGAATGCGGCAGTAAGAGCTGTTGTTCGTACGGCTAGTTTTCACGGGCTAGAAGTTGTAGGTGTGAAGAGGGGATACGATGGACTTATTGAAGCTGATTTTGTCGATTTAGATGCGCATTCGGTAGCGAATATTCTACAAAGGGGTGGTACCATACTTAAAAGTATGAGAAGCGATGGCTTTAGAACAATTGAAGGACGAAAAATGGCTTTTAAGAATTTGAAAGCTAAAGGAATTCAAGCTTTAGTAGTCATTGGCGGTGATGGAAGTTTTACTGGAGCAAGCATTTTTATTGAAGAATTTGACTTTCCAATTGTAGGTCTTCCAGGAACGATTGATAATGATTTAGTTGGAACAGACTTTACAATTGGATACGACACGGCTTTAAATACTGTAGTAGAAGCCGTTGATAAAATAAGAGATACTGCCGATTCTCATAATCGATTATTTGTAGTTGAAGTTATGGGTAAAGATGCCGGATTTATTGCTTTAAGAGCCGGGATTGGTTGTGGAGCTGAAGCGATTCTTTATCCAGAAAGTGAAGAAGATTTGTTGGGCGCTATTGTTGAGAGGATGAATAGTGGTGGAAAACGAAAGAAATTAAGTAATATAATTATTGTTGCTGAAGGAGCGAAAGAAGGTAATGCGGCTGAAGTTGCTGCAGAACTTAAGGAAAAATGCCCCGGATATGATATTCGTGTTGTTGTTTTAGGACACATTCAAAGAGGCGGGAGTCCAACTTGTATGGAGCGTGTAAGAGCGAGTCAAATGGGCTTGGAGGCTGTGCAAGGTTTAATTGAAGGCAAGCGAGGTGTTATGATTGGAATTGTAAATGATCACGTTGCGCATACGCCATTTGAAAAAGCAATAAAAAATCAAGAAAAAATAGATAGTCAGCTTTTACAAATGATCGATATACTTTCTATTTAAATTTTCATTAAGTTCGTTTAATGGTATTTGTAGATGTAATTGTTCCTGTTCCATTACCTAATTTGTTCACCTATTTTGTTGAAGAAGAGCATGTTTCTGATTTAGCAGTTGGTAAGCGGGTTGTGGTGAAGTTTGGGCGGTCGAAACATTACACAGCTATTATTCACAAAATTCATTCAACACCCCCAAAAGAATACCAAGCTAAAGGAGTCGATTTCGTATTAGATGATTACCCTATTGTAAACGAAATTCAACTTAAACTTTGGGATTGGATGGCAGACTATTATATGTGTGCTCCTGGAGATGTGATGAATGCAGCTTTGCCCTCTGGGTTCAAGTTGGTGAACGAAACTAAGGTTTTGCTCAATTCCGACGAAAATATTGATCTATCTATATTGGATGATAAGGAATATCTAATTGCAGAAGCACTTCAAATACAACCTATTTTATCTTTAGATGATATTTCAAATATTTTGGGGATTAAAAATATTCACAAAATCATAAAGAGTCTTTATGAGAAATCAGTCATCGTATTAGAAGAAGAAATAAAAGAGAAATATAAACCGAAAGTAAGAACTTTTGTAGCTTTTGACAAGGAGAATTATCCAAATAAAGAATCTTTAAATAATGCTTTTGAGGTTTTAAAATCAGCTCCTAAACAGCAAGACTTATTGTTACAGCTTATAGGCGATAAAGATGTCGATTTTGAAAGTTTTAAAATTAAAAGAACACAATTAACAAAAAAGTACAATACAACCGCTGCCGTAGTTAATGGAATGGGTAAGAAAGGTGTATTTGAAATTTTTGAGGACGGGGAGGGTCGTTTGAGTAACTATCAAGGTGAGATCAAGACTTTACCTAAACTTAGTACGGAGCAAGATATAGCATACAAGGAAATAAAGAGTGCATATGAAAAGCAGGATGTTGTGCTTTTTCATGGTATTACAGGTAGTGGGAAAACTGAAGTGTATATTCAATTAATTCAAGAAGCAATTGATGAAGGACGACAGGTTCTTTATTTATTGCCCGAAATAGCACTTACAACTCAAATTATTACTCGATTACAAAAAGTGTTTGGTGACGCTGTTGGAGTATACCATTCAAAATTTAACCTAAATGAAAGAGTGGAGATTTGGAATGAGCTTTTAAAACCAAATTCTAAATTTAAAGTAGTCTTAGGGGCTCGGTCATGTATGTTTTTACCTTTCTCTAATTTGGGATTAGTGATTGTTGATGAAGAGCACGAAAACACGTTTAAACAATTTGATCCTGCACCAAGATACCATGGTAGAGACATGGCTATTCTCCTTGCTAAAATGCACAAAGCAAAAGTGTTATTAGGAAGTGCAACACCATCTGTAGAGTCTTACTTTAACGCAAAATCTGGTAAGTACGGATTGGTAGAGCTAAATACCCGTTACGGAGGGATTCAGTTACCCGAGGTTCAGTGTGGAGATTTAAAAGAAGAAAAGAAAAAGAAAAAAATGGTTTCTCTTTTTACGGAGATTCTAAAATATAATATAGATGAAGCATTAGAACGCGGTGAACAAATTATTTTGTTTCAAAACAGACGCGGATTTGCTCCTATGCTAGAGTGTTTCACATGCGGACATATTCAGCAGTGTAAGCGTTGTGATGTAAGTTTAACCTATCATAAATACACCAATTTATTACGATGTCATTATTGTGGTTATACAGAGAAAGTAGAAGTTACGTGTACTGCATGTGGGAGTGTAGAAACGGATATGAGAGGTTTTGGTACTGAAAAGATTGAAGAAGAAGTTAAAAAAGTATTTCCTTCAGCAAAGGTTTCCAGAATGGATTTAGATACGACTAGGGGTAAACATGCTTATCAGAATTTAATTACTCAATTTGAAGATAAAGAGGTTGATATATTAGTTGGGACTCAGATGGTTACTAAAGGACTCGATTTTGATAATGTAAGTTTGGTTGGTGTACTCAACGCTGATCAAATGTTATATTACCCCGATTTTAGAGCTTTTGAAAGAGCTTACCAATTAATGGCGCAAGTATCAGGAAGAGCTGGCAGAAAAGTTAAAAGAGGTAAAGTGATTATTCAAACTCATAATCCACACCACACAACAATTCGTGATGTAATGGATAATGATTATTTGAATATGTATAACACCGAAATATTAAATAGAAGAAATTTTGGTTATCCTCCGTTTTTCAGATTAATTTCATTAACCTTTCGCTATAAAGATCGAACTGTATTAGACGCATGTTGTGATGGTTTTGCAATAAACCTAAAACGAGAAATTGGTGAAGAGCGAATTTTAGGTCCTGAGTATCCTGGAATAGCTCGGATTAATAATCTTTACAATAAGAAGATTCTTATAAAAGTAGAAAAGGAAATTTCAATTAAGAATATTAAAAAGGTTATTCAAAATTGGATGAATATATACAAAAAGGATGCGTCCTTTAAATATGTAAGAGTAATTGTAGATGTTGATCCCCAATAATTAAGCTAAAAAGAAAAACTTTTAGAGTCTCCATCAGATTGAGATATTGTAGCTGTCCCGTCACAGCCACCAGTTCCAAAATTCACTGTTTGAGTCTTTTCACCATTGGGCGCTAGTTTAGATGTTCCACTTGTAATCATATAAGGACAACCAAAATTAATTAAATGTTCCGTAGAAGAATTAAATGTGAAAGTTGTTTGTGAAAAGTCAATACCCGTAGTGTTGCAAGTGAAATTATAGGTGTCATCACCAATATTAACAGTCCCATTATTCGAATTTGGAGTAAGAGAAAAAGTTCCATACCATTTCATTGTTCCGTTTGCGTTAATAAGAGATAAACCGCCATCTGAAATTTCAGATTCGTATCCATTATCATAAACATGATTTATACTTCCAATAAGTTGCGTTCCCGCAGAGAAATATTCATCAAACTCTATCTTGAGGTTTTCGGTAATTACAGTGCCTGAATTAATTGTTACGTGTAATTTTCCTTTGCGCTCTTTTCCTAAAATTCCAGTTACACCTTCACCATAATCAATGGTTATTGTTTTTGGGTAAGTGCTGTTTAAAATATCAGGTGTTGCAAAAACTGTAATGTTACTATCCTTAGTATAGACTTCGTTAATAACAAAGTCAGGTGTAATTAATAAAACCTCTTTCAAGGCATCAAGAGTAAGCTGTTCGGCATGAGCAGCATCTTTAGCGGATTGTGTATAAATCTCTTTTTCATCATCTTTACAACTGATGAATATAGAGATAAAGGCTAAAATGAAAAGTGACTTTTTCATATATTCCGTTTTATTAGATGACGAAGAAATTAAAAATCGGTTGTGTTAACGTTTTGAATACTCCGTAAACGCATAGGAATACGTGTTTTTTTCATCAGGGTTATGTTTTTCTTCCGATGTAATAGTCCAAGTAGATTCATCAATTTTCGGAAAAAAAACATCAGCATCAAGTTCAGCGTCAACCCAAGTTATCACCAATTTATCTATTAAATTGGACTCTAAACATTGTTTGTAAATTTGACCTCCACCAATAATGTAAGCTTTATTTTTTTTATACGATTTCGCTATTCTTAAGGCATCCTCGATAGATGAACAAACATCCGTATTTTCGTAAGTAATGTCTTGACGGGTAATTACAATGTTTTCCCGATTGGGTAAAGGCCTGAATTTCTTAGGAATACTTTCATAGTTTTTACGTCCTGTAATAACAGGGAAACCAGTCGTTTGAGAACGAAAGAATTTCATGTCAGCAGGTAAGTGCCATAATAAATCATTGTCTTTACCAATTCCATTGTTTGGCTTTGCAATAGCAACTATTAAAATAACTTCCATTCTTGTTTTAACTTAAATTGCTACAGGAGCTTTAATATGCGGGTGCGGTTCGTAATCTGTTAATTCAAAATCTTCGTACTTGAAATCAAAGATGTTTTTCACATCAGGATTGATTTTCATTGTAGGTAAAGACTTAAGCTCTCTAGATAATTGAAGGTTTGCTTGTTCATAGTGATTGCTGTAAATGTGAGCGTCTCCAAAAGTGTGAACAAAATCTCCTAATTCTAAATTACAAACCTGAGCAACCATCATCGTTAATAAGGCATAAGAAGCGATGTTAAAGGGAACACCTAAAAAGATATCGGCACTTCTTTGGTATAATTGACAACTCAATTTACCATCAGCAACATAAAACTGAAAAAAAGCATGACATGGGGGTAAAGCCATATTTTCGATTTCTCCAACATTCCAGGCACTAACAATTAATCTACGTGAATCAGGAGTGTTTTTAATTTGATCAATCAATTGAGTGATTTGATCAATATGTTTACCTGATGCAGAAGGCCAACTTCTCCATTGGTAACCGTAAACAGGACCAAGGTTTCCTTCTTCGTCGGCCCATTCATCCCATATTTTCACACCGTTTTCTTTAAGGTAGCTGATGTTTGTGTCACCTTTTAAAAACCATAGTAACTCGTGGAGTATAGACCTTAGGTGACATTTCTTAGTGGTAACCAAAGGGAAACCTTCACTAAGATCGAATCTCATTTGATGACCAAAAATACTTTTAGTCCCTGTTCCCGTTCTGTCACTCTTCTCAACGCCATTGTCTAAAACGTGTTGCATCAAATCTAAATACTGCTTCATTTACTTGAGTTTTACCTTATCGTAAAAATGGGGAAAATTGAGTGATTTCGAAAGGTTTTCTTAATGAAGAAATGAACAGTTGTTAATAAAGAGTGAAATTAAATTGCCTCTTGGTGTTTTGAAGCTGGAATTTAATCAATTAAGACAGGCTATTTATTACCATCAATAGCTTCTTCAATATCTAAAGGCGTTAAATATATAGCCTGTTTAAACGCCTTATACTTTACACTAGCCTCTGAATATTCTAATACATATTTAGCCCAATCATGCAATTGCCAACCCAGTCCGATTTGAACTGTAGCAAGGTCAATTTCTTTTTCAAATTTTGCTTTTGACTTTTTATTAGAATAGGAAAACAATCGCATTAATACTTTTCGGAAGCTTCTTTGGCTATAGTTCCTTAAGTGTGAAAACTCATGACCGATAAGTCCAATTTTAGCATTAAAAGGAACGTCGTTGAAAAAAATAACACTGTCTTTAACCTGATTATTTATTCTAATCACATACTTTCTTTTTGTTTTAGATCTGAAAATTAATGATGCAACCGTAGGTCTTGCGTTTAGCGTCGTTTTTATTCGAGTTGATTTAAATTTAATTCTTGTTTCCGATAATTCAGGAAAGTAGGATAGGGCGAGATAAGTAACTAATTCATATTCGGAAATAACCGTTTTATTTAGGGCTAATTGAAGCTTTAAACTATCTAAGCCTTTGCTACATTCTAAGCTGTCAAAACTTTCCGTTTGGTGAATGTGTTGACTGAAAATAAACTGATGAAAGCATAAAAGTGCAGCTAGCGTTAATATTCTCATTTTAATAGAATTGTACTTTCGATTAAAGTTATTGATTTTTATTGAAGGGCACCTTAGTCTTAAAGTGAGATCGTTATTGGCCAACCCAAAAACTGTTTTTGGGTAGTGTTTGTAACATCGGCATGCCTAGGCCAGCATTCAAAAGTGACTTGGTTTAGCCTTTTGTTCAAGCGAATTAAACCATAGTCAGCTCCATTAGAAGGTGAATCAGGATTGGCATAAGCCTGCATAGTTATTTTATTATTAAAGCCATCCTTATACCTCCCCGTCCAAGGGAGTATGTCCAGTGGATTCTCTCCAGGAAGTTCATTCTTTGGCCACCACCATCTGCTGTAATAATTGTTAATCATTGAGGGAACAACAAACGCCCAAGGTCCTTCTTCAAATTCATTTAGCCCATGTTGAACCACCGTGGCAATGTGTTGATCACCTGCTATGTGAATGGCATTGGCTTTTTTTATTGCTTTAAGGGCTTTGTTCCTTCCGGTTTGTGGCCATCCGTTAGAATCCATATCTGCAATTAGTCTGTTTTTTTTCTCTCCATGAAGGTGAGCTACCCCGCAAAAGCCAGTTTGAGACAATACAACTTTCATTTTATTATTTTCTTTTTGATTCGCCCATTCATTTAAGAATAATAATTGACGATCGCCTAATAGTTTCAATCCTTCTAAATCAATCGATTTTGGGTCGTATTTTTCATCCGTAATATGATCTGGTCTAGGACCTGATTGAGGGATGTTTCCGTTAGGGGAAGATTTAAATTTCCGATCCTCTAAAATAGCAAAGTCAATTTCACCAAAAATGAAGTTCGTATAGTAAACTCCAATGCCTTGTTTAACGCGTGTTGAATCGTATGGGGTAGGTAGATGTGCTGTTTGGCATCTTTCTACCATTTTAATGTATTCTGCAGGATGGAAATACCCAGCATCAGTACCCGTGTTTTTGTTCGCTTTTCTTCCGCTTTCACCCCATAAATTACCTTGCCCAATATCGTGGTCATCAGGGATTGTAATACAAGGCCTGTTTCTAAATATTTCTTTGAATTGCATTCCAAATTTTAACCAAGCAGCAGTATGTTCGGTGTGATCGTATGATTGGTCACCCGCAAAGAAAATTAAGTCAGGATTTTGGTAGTTGATATTTCTAACATAATTAGCCCTATTTCCTCGGTCAGTATTACTATTGCAAGAAAGCGCTGCAATTGAAATTTCGTTTTTAGCGGTTGGGTTTTTTCTGATTAATCCTTGAAAAAAAGCGCTATCGCCATGACATATTCTATAGGGGGTGTTTATGGAGTCTATCCAGTTTTTGATGTCAAAAGTAGCAGACCAACCAATGTCGTTAATTTGTTTATTTTGAATTTCCTTCCAATTGCCCTTACTTAAAACCTCAAGGCGAACTTTTCTAGTCTCCGAAGGGTAGAGCGGGAAAAATTGAGCGGTTAATCTTAATGTCTTAAGGGATACTGTATAAATTGCCGAATGCAATTACATCACTCCTAGAGACTTTTACATCTATAATTTGATTTTCGTCTCTATTCCACCAATCATTAGTTGAGATAATATCTAAGTATGGAAAAGGAGAGCTAATAGGTGGTGTGCTGTTTTCTTTAAGAATAAGAGTTTCAGGGGAGCTGCTACAACTGCAGAATATGTACAAGAGACAAAGAATACTTAACTGCTTCATAATAGGTCTCGTAACTATAAATTCAACTTAATAAGTATAAGAAATACTTGTTAAAGTACAAGTATTTCTTTGAATAATTCAATATTTAACACACCTTTTAGAAGTGATTTATTTAAGGCTTATTGTTTGTTTAAAGTAGAATATATATCAGTAGCTAATCCAATTATAGCGTAAGCGAAGAGCATTTTAAAATCGGATTCATTTAGATAATAAGAGTAAATAAAAGAGATACACAATACTGATGGCAGTATAAACTCCAGTCTTTTCTTCAGTTTTAAAAAATACAAAAGATTAAGAAAAGACTTTCCAATTGTAAAGTAAATAGCGGAGAGTACAATTAAAATTGTTCCATTACCAAGAAACAGAATGAGGAATATCCCATAAAAAAGCGTAAGTAAAAAAGTTAAAACAGTTGCAGTTAAATAAGGTAGAAGTTTTTCCTTCATTAAAACAGTAGGATAAAAGCAGCCCTGAAATGGACTGCTTTATTTTTTAACAAGCTTGTTGTAAATTATTTCTCCTTCAGTACTCGTGTATTTTAATATGTATATACCTGTATTAATATCGCTAACATTATAACTGCTCGTATTCAAATTAGTTGATTCTTGAACAAGTTCTCCGTTTAATCCATAAACACTAATCGAACCTTTAAACGCTTCCTTAAAATGAATAGTCTTTTCAGCTGGGTTAGGGTAAAATAATTGATTTGTACTTTTTATTGAGTTAACACCAGTTGTTAAACGAAATTCCATATAATCTGAAGCAATCCAACCATTATACATGTTAAGTTCCATAGTATGTTCTCCTGCGGTTAATTCAACGTCAAAAGATAGCGTTTGCCAATCAGTGTATCCTCCGCTTCCACTGTAACTTACGGTTGCTTTAGTACTATTGTCGACTTTTAATTTGATGGCTCCTGAAGCTGTAGATCCTGTTGTAAATCTCCAATCTACAGTGTAAGTACCTTCTGTGGTAACATCAACATTAAATGCTCCCCAATCTCCATTGTTTAAACGTAAGAAATGCGCATTTTGATTGTTCCATGCATCGTTGTTCATAGAGTGTATAACACCATTTTTCTCTTTTACAATATATTCTGACTCTAATTTACCGGGTATTTTTGTTGGGTGTTTTTGTAATAAAACACCTTGGGCTCTTGATAGTGTTTCAGTTGATTTTATAAGATCATTATTGTTTACAGATACAAACACATTTTTTATTGAAAATTTATAGGGATCGATACTTCCACCACCTAAAACAATATTAACGGTAGAGTCGTTAATACGAACTAAACTATCCAGAACAACACCTTCTGGGAGTTCGTTTAAAGTCCAGTTTGAAGTGTCTAAAGTATTCTTGAATTTGTCATTTAATAAATCAACTTGTATTATAGCACCTTCTTCCTCTTGTTCATGAATATCGATAGGGTTTGATATTAGAATGTAAGGATCGTCTGTGAAAATTTTGCTCCAAGTATCAACATATCCATAAGTAGGATAACATTTTCTGTCGGAGTTAATCGACCAAGTCATCATACCCATAATATCTGGATATCCACCTTCTTTCAAAAGTGTGTAATTACCTGGTTTAGGTCCTAAACCTCTTAGGTAACTCAATGCTTTTTCAATTTCTAAATGTGGTACAGCATCTGAGCTGTGACACCCAGGAAGTCCAACTCCAATTTTCGAAGATGGGAAACCACTATAAGTACCAATGTCTCCAGTTCCTGTGAAACCCGTTATGACAGCTTCAGTCATTGCTAAAATCCAATCGGCAGAGCCTTGCTTATATATTCTTCTGTCTAAACCGTACATACTCCCACTGTTATAAAGCTGAACATTAAGCATGTCAATACTATCTTCCAATTCCTCAATTATAGGCAGATATGCTCCACCGTGAGCATTGTTAACCGCCCAATCAGATAACCCGCCCTGAACATAGTTTGTTTCGGGAGCCATTGTTAAAAGAAGTTTTTTTCCATGAGTTGAATAATGATTGGCCATGACTTCTCTTATACCATCAATCATATAATGAAGTCTGGGGTCCGAAGAGGTCTCAATTCTTATAGGATCAAAAGATAAAGATTTTCCTTCTAAATCAATATCTATACCGTCAAATCCCCATTTATCTACAATGGCATTAACAGAGGAAACAAATTTTGTTTTTTCATATAAGCTATCAAGCATTACATTATCATTTTGACCACCAATACTAATAAATACTTTTTTTCCTTCTGTTTGAAGTATCGCTATTTCACTTTTAAAGACTGAGTCGTTGTAAGATCCTGGAGGTTTGAATTCTAAGTCGTAATCTAGATTACCTTTTCCCGAAGCAAACGAAACATGAATTACATTGTATCGACTATCAATGTTTTTTAACTTTACAAAATTAGACCCATCCCAACTTTCCCAATAACCAACTATTGCCGGATTTGGTAATTGAGCAATTCCAGCAAAAGAAACTAAAAAGGTTAACATTAGAAGTAATTGATTCTTTAATGATTTTTTCTGCATCTTTCTTTTTTTAAAGGAGAGTTGAAAATACAACATTAGGAGTAAATAGGATGTACAATTAATTGAATATGGTGTACAATTAACATAACTGATTGACTATTAATTTCTTACTAGTGTGTTTTAGTCGCCGTTTAGTTAACCTGATGTCACATGTTAAAATAGTTAATGTATCTGCTTTAAACGAAGGGGTATGTTTTTTTGAAGTGAATTCTGCGGCAAAGGTTACATTAGTTCATTTGTTAAAATGATATAGGTTGATTTTGAATTATTAAATTTACACACTTATGACAGACTTACCTCATGCTGCAAATCAGATTAAATGTGTAACTAATTTTCAAGATTTAATTTCTACACCGTTTAATGGAGATGTAAATGCAATAGGCTGGAAGCGTGAATTGGTGGGTGATTTTTCAGAAATCGTTAATCAAGTAGAACTAAACGGAAATATAGCCGAACTTAATCAAGACGAGCTTCGTGCATTTAAGTTGAGCGAACAAGGGCAATTGGCTCGTGAAATTCTTTTAAAGGATTTTGAGTTATTGAAAGCACACGGTGCATCTCCCGTTTTGAATGTGATTAAGCATTATGAGAGAGATGATGCTTATCTGTTTTTTCCAACCGACGTTTATTCCTTTCATGTAGATCGTTCTGCTATCCCAACAGATACTTTTTTGTGTACTTACCAAGGCGATTCCAGTGAGATTTTACCCAATTCAGAAGCCATACAAAAAATACTGATTCCTGAAATTCGTGCTGAACTTAAAAAATTATACGGAGGGGAAGATGAGGGGTTTAATGCATTTTTAACCGAGTACTTTTTTGATTTACATTATCAAGCTAAATCTGGTGCACGACCAGTGGCTTTGGGCCAAGGTAATCTATGGAAATTGGCGGTTGACCATTCTGAAAGCTGCGCGCTTCCTTGTCTTCACCGTGCACCAAAAGAAAAAAACGATCAGGTTCGGCTGTTGATGATTTGTTAAGTTAAATACTGAGTTCACTCTAGAATAAGTCTTTCATGTCTTTCAAATTGAAAATTACTATTTGCACGGTAAAACATCAAAATTTGAAAACTTGGTTGTTAAGCTGACACGGTAAAAAAGAAGTTTTGTTTGAATAAATACTATTGGCGAGGAAGAAACTTATTCCGTTACCTGCCCATCATTGATGGGATAATTTGGTAGCTGGTTTTTTTATTATTCGGTCAATTCTATTTTTAATTTATTCCAAGTTTCAATGGATAGAATTGGTTCATACTTTATCAATTTGTTTTTGCTGTGCTCAATAATATACTCTGCTCGTTCTTTTGAGTCTGGATGATTGCTTATCCATGTCAAGTATTCTGTTTTTGCATCATCTTTCAAAGAGAGTTTGTAAAGGAAATTAGCAAATGGCTCTGGGTTTACTTTTGCTCTTATCAAATAGTCAACTGCTTTAATATCGGCTTCCTTTTCCAAACTTCTGTCAAATGCAGATGAAGAAAGCATTTTAACTGTTTCTTTTATAATTTCTGCCGCGTCATTACCTGTTGCCATCGATATTAATACAGTTAGTCCAATTTCTTTGACTAACTTTTTCATAACATGATTTAGCTCAATGTGTGCAATTTCATGACAAATAACTCCGGTCAACTCTTCTTGTATGTCTGAACTTAAAATTAAACCACTGTAAACGATTAAATGTCCGTTTGGCAATGCAAAAGCATTGATTTCATTCTTGTTAATTACATTAATTTTTATTTTTTCTCTGTCAATTTTATTTTCCCTACAAATATGAGTTACAATCGTGTCTATTGAATTTACTACATGAATATTTTTGTTTTCAGTCTTTTTAAACGTTTCCAAAAAAAGTTCACCTAATTTTTGTTCAGTTTTGTTAACTGCCTTTTGAACCTGAAAAACCTTTACCCAATCTATTTCTTTTAAGGAAATCCATGTTCCAAAAAATACAATTATTATTATTGCTCCTTGAATTATAATTTTTTTCATGAATTTTCTTTGCAAATAATGTTTGACAATGTTCCATAAAACCACCACTCAACATGAACTCCCTTCCTTGTTTGAATAGCTGTGTAAATGGTCGTTATAAATTCAGTCAAGTTGAAAATGATTGCCACTATTAGAAAAGCAATATAATTACTTGTAATAGGCTGTTCTTTAAAAATTATTGAGATAGTCCACCAAAATGCATAACTATTTATAAAAAGCATTGATAATTGAGCCAATAATGCCTGTGTGCAGTGCCAGCGAACAAAATAGGTAGATTTTCTATTGCCTAGATAAAAAATAAAAGTAGCAATCAGGTTTACTATTGGCAATGGAAGTCCAACTATAATAGCTATTAACGACATCAGGTAGCTATTAGACGCTGCTTCCGCTTCATGTTCACCTGGCTCGTAACTAAATTTTTTTATTTGTATCATAGTCCTTTTGTAATATTCCAAATCCAGTTGATAATCACGAGTAATATCAACGGAATTGCAATCTTTAGCCTTTTTAAATAATTTTCTGTTTTTAGATAAAAATTAAATAATGAATTAGTTTTTTTAATTATATCCATTATAATCCATACAGGTGCAACAAGCATAATTAGAGCAACTATGTAACCTATTGGATTAAAATTTAATGCTACAATAAAATCGCCATTCAACAACGAAATAACCGAACGAGAGGAACCACAGGAAGGGCAGGGTATATTTGTTAGGTGCTTTATTAAGCAAGCATTAACCGAATTGTTTTCAGTGAATTGTTTTTCCGAAATAAAATAAATCCAAATATACCCTACGATACATGCTGTAAATAAGATTGAATACAGCTTGTTCCTGTTAAGTGTCATTCCTACAAAAATTGTTGAATTTTTTGCATATTCTTTTCTCGTGTCGCTTTCTGAATCATGAACCAGTCAATAATTGTCCATATACCCATACCACCACATGTCAAAAGTTTACCAACTCCAAGGCCAGTGTCTCCAATCATAAACCGATCAATACCCAATCCACCTGCTAAAAGAGAAACAATTATTGTCGTAGTAGGATCTTTAAATTGAGTAGTTGATATTACTGCCCACTTAGATTCATCAAGCGCTATCAGTCTTTTTCTGATATCATTGATGTGGTGGCTTTCAAAGAATTTACCGTTTGACATGATAAACATGTCGACTTTTTGTGCATCCATTTTTTTGTTTTTTTAAATTTTACCTACTCATAAGGCTTTTCGGTTTCGCCCCGTTTTCTTGCATGGAGTCAAGTCTCCATTTTGTTGTTAATAAAACACATTCTGTTTAAAAATTGTCTAAACTTTTTATGTGAGTCTTTTATTTGGTGGGGTGACTTGTTAAGCTTGTTGTTAACGTTTAGAATAATTATTTAAGACTTTAAAAGTATGTTTCGTACCAGCTTAAATCGTCTGTTTTACAATGAATTGGTAAGTTAAAACAGAAGATTGTTAACTGCAAAGAAGTCCATAAACATTTTCAAATTACCTCTATTTTACGGACCTGTAAATGAGGTTTCGCTTTGTTTTTTATTCAAATTTTTAAAATTAAAATCAATATAATATTTAAAACGACTACATATTTCAGCCAGTGTAGTCATCCCTTAAATTAGTCCATTTGAAAATAAAATTCGAAAAAATAGGCACGAGTGCGTCAGTTTGAATTACTAATTCTAACTTAAAAATCTTGTTGAGTTTCTTATTGGAGTTTAAAATTCCATTTTTGAATAGACCGAAAATAGAGAATCTTACACAATTATGTTTGTTTTTGTTGGGCTTTACACAAAAGAAAGAAATAGAATAGCTGAAAGAATTAATATTGACTTTATTGTGTTTTTTATTAACGTCAAATTTCACAAAAGACAAATAAATGGTTGGTAACATAAATGATTTTTTAACGCTCTTTACTTTTAGTTAATATTTTAGTGTGAGATGTATTTTAATACACTTTTTTAAACACTCTTGTAGCTATTACATTTTACTAAATACCTTTTTAATTTCTTCTTTTGTATAGGGCTTTGCTAAGCAATATTTGATTTTATGTCGTTTTAATTCCTTTTCATTAATATTCCATCCACTTGCAATAATAATTTTTATCGCATCCCCAAACTTATTTTTAACAGCTGCTGCTAATTGCCATCCATTCATTCCTGGCATTCCAATATCTGTAATTATAACGTCGTATTTCTTTTTATCAAGGGAGATTAAAGCTTTCTCACCGGAAAGCTCAATATCACATTTATGACCTAAAGCTTCAATTATTTTCTTGGAACTTAAAGCAATTATTGCTTCGTCTTCAACATATAAAACACGCAGTGAATTTTTTATTGAGGCAGCTTCTTCGATAATCTTTATTTTTTCTAGTTGATTAGCCGGCAAAACTACTTCAATAGTAGTGCCTTTACCTACGCTTGTACTTTTTACTTTAACGCTACCTCCTGCTTCTTTAATAACACTATATACACCGCTCATTCCTAAACCTCGGCCTGTTTTGTATCCTTTAGTAGTGTAAAATGGTTGAAATATTTTCAGCTTAGTTTGTTGATTCATTCCAATACCGTTATCCATACAAGTTAAGAATATACCTTCTGTTTTTATACCCGTCTTAATCGCAATTTCTCCTCCTTCAGGCATAGCTTCAACACTATTCTTAATTAAGTTGTAAATAATAGAACTTAATGCTCCTTTGTTAAAAAATATATTTGGAATTTCTCCATAATCTGTGTTAATATTTATTTTCAATCCTATCTTTTCCATTTCATCTTTCCATAACGGGCGAGATTGCTTTATACTTTCGGCTGTTACTTGATTTAAATCTAAAGATTCAAATTCGGTGTTATAATTATTCTTGTCACCAAAATTCTGTATCGATTTAGTCCTGCTAGCTACATCTTTTATAAGTGCCCCAATGTTATTAATATGCTCACGGACAGTTACCGATAAATTTTTTTGTAGTTTAATGATTTCTAAATTCCCCATCATTAACTGAAGTGAATTGTTAAAGTCGTGAGCTATTGAAGATGCCATTTCACCAATTGCACTAAGTCGGTGACTTTCAATTGATACTTTTTCTGCTTGTTTAATGTCGGTAATGTCTGTGAATGATACGCCTACGGTGTTTTTTGTCATTTTCCATGCTCCAACTTGATAAGTTTTATCAAATTCAGCACCGTAATTTTCAAATGTTATGGATTCTCCTGTTTTTTCAACTTTGGCAAAAGACTTAAGCCAAGAATCCTCTATGGTATTAATAATAGATGTAATTTTTTTGTTAAGTAACTCTTCTTGTGGTTTTCCAAGAAAGATTGCAAACGGTTTATTAATTTGTCGAATATACCAATCAATAGGTTGATTATACTTGTTGTATATCAATTCTATTACTACTATCATTTCCGTCATAGAATTAAAAAGCTGCTTATATTGTTGCTCACTTTTAATTAGCTTTTTTTCTGCTTTTTTTCTTTGTGTTATGTCTTCAAAAAGCATCGCAAATTTGCCATCTGAAAATGAGAAGGCATTAACATTGTAGGTTTTATCAGTATTATGATTGTAATTAATAAATTCAATAGGCTCATTATTAATCACTACATAGCCTAACTTGTCAATCCAAGATTGTTCAATATCAGGGAACACCTCTTTAACTGTTTTGCCAATAGAAGAACTAACACTAACCCCGGATTGCTTTTCAAATGCAGGATTAATCTTAATAAATCTATAGTCTTTAGGGCTTCCTTGCTCGTCAGTAATAAGTTCACACAATGTTGCACCAATATTCATTCCATCAAACATTCTTTGGAATTGATCCTCATTTATGGAGTGTTTTATTTTTTTTTGATTATTATTTGGCTGCATATGTTTTTCTTTTGCATTAATGAATCTCCTTACATTAATGCTAATGGTTGTGGTTTTTATTTTCCTGACGGATTTAGGAATGTTAAATATGCGATAAATATATTTAAAAACACGACTAATGACTTTTAAATGACTACTAAAATTATGTTGGGCGAAAATTGTGTTGTGGAAATTTTATTTTTTTAAGTGTATTATCATTATTTTAAAATATATGATTAGATCTTGTAAAACTCATTTTTTTAGATGAGTCGAAAATCAAGGAGGTTTACAAGTTTCAGGGTATCGTGAGAAGTGTTTTTTAACACAGTGATCATCCAATAAACACAACTTTCAGTTGTTTTCTTAGCTTCTTTTTTAATGGTTTTTAGATCTTCTTTATATATTTTATTTGATACTCCCGATAAAACGTTTACCTATATTCATTTTATACGGTAGTTTAAATTATGATGACATCATTTAATTGATGTTGCAAATAAGCCAATTGAAAAAGTAAATATTAATATTTAAAACACTAAAACTATTTTAAGCTTCATTTTATTCAAGTTAATTGTAACTTCTTGGTTATTAGATTTCATATCATTACTTATAACGTTCTGTATTTTAAATTTAAGGAATTAGCAACCTAGAAATAAGAGGACTATCAATTAATCCAATTTACAGCTTAACATTTAGGTTTCTAAGGTAAATTTTAAACTATAATTTGGGTGCAAACGGTCACGAATTTTAATAAATCACTTCGGCATTATATATTAACCACTCTTTTAGCGAATTTTATTTACACTTAACAGCAACGAGTCCATTAATAACTTCATCATATTCGAAGCAATGCTGTTCAATTAACACCATTTTATTATCAATAATTTTATATGATTTCTTGATATGACTTCGCCCTCCGCAACATTGATTGTTTTCTAAAATCGTTTTTGTAAAATCGTCAAATTCTAATGATACACCGGAAAATTCGCTAATAAAGTAAGTTGGAGAGTTTACGTTTCTTAAAATGTAGAGACTTGATGTATTTGATCCAGCGTAACTTGATTCAAATACTGAGAAATCAATAAGACCGTCAAAATTGAAATCACCAATACTAATGTTCGAAAGTCCCATATATTGACAGTCCAATTTTAAATATTGAATTAAATTATCAGTTCTTTTTTGATATATATTGATACCCGTTACTCTTGTTTCCTTACTAGTTGTTTTTGATAAGAATAATTTGAAATAATGGTTTTTAGTTGATGCGGATTGTAATAGTTCCCGTTGTTTAAATGATGAATTGTCATAAGAGTCAAAATCAAAAGTTTTGGTTAAAGTGATTTTAAATTGTTTATCACCTTTTGTCGCAATCCATTTTCCAATCAAAATTTCGCTGTTTGGATCATAATTGTTAAAGATTAATGTGGCAGTATTTCCCCCTGAGTTATTTTTTTCAATAAGAGTTAATTTATTTCCTTCTAATTTTCCGTTAATGATAATTGGAGTGTCAAATTTGTTGTACAGGTATATTCCTTGTACATGTCCATTTGAATAACTAAAGGTAGATAAGGAAATATTGTACTTGTCTAATTGACCGTTATATTGTCTTGTGTGCGCAAAACTTAGAAGCGTGAAAATTACAAGTATAGTTGAAAAAATCAGTCTCATATTATCTATTTGTGCTAACGATTATAACAATGGCAATGTAAGCTTCCCTTATTTTCGCTCCATTCAAAAATAGAATTTTAAATTCCCTTACGGTACTCTATATGGGTTTTATTTTTTAATGCCGTGTGGTCTTTTATTATTGTGATCGTACATCCATTTTTCTGCGATTTGATTTACTTATTTAATTGATTTAAAAACGTTTACATTTAATACATTTCTCCTGAAAACTCTTCTAAACCTTTCTATGTCTGCGTTTTGAGTAGGTGATTCAGGTTCTATAAATAACAATGTAATACTGTATTCTTCACACCATAAACTTAATTGACTACTGATGAATTATGGGTCGTTATCAACTCTGATCATTTAAGGTAAGCTTCTGCTATCTTTTAGTTTTTAAGAGTTCTGATTACTCAGTGGGTTGGTAAACTCGTATCCGTTTCTATCCATAAAATTTCTCTATTGTAGTCGTCTATCACATTTAACAACCTTATTTTCCTTCCATTCCAAAAGGAATCACTCATAAAATCAATACTCCAAACTTCATTCATTACTGCTGGTTGAAATAATTCTCGTTTTAAGCGTGCCGGTAATCTCTTTTTCGACCTTCGTCAAAGGTTTAATTTCATGGCGGTGAATATTCTATATAGTTTTTTGTAATTAATAATTTCTTCCATCCGACTTATTCGGTGATAAGATTGCCAAAAACCGATGCGCACATGTTTTTGAACCAGCTCGTTTAATAAATCAATATAATGATCATCTTGCTTACGTTTCTTTTGGGATAAGAAAGTCTTATAGTGAGATCTAATAACTTACACGCCTTACGCTAACTAAATCTTATGATCTCTTATGAGATAAGTTACAGCTTCTCTTTTATCGTCAGGCGCTAAAGCTTTTTTTAATTAAATCCTTTAAGGTATGACTTTCAAGAGCCATGTCAGGAAACATTTGCTTGAGTTCTGAGTTTTCTTTCTCTAACTCCTTCATACGTTTAAGCTCTTTCAGATCCATGCCTCCATACTTGCTCTTCCAACGGTAAAAAGTCTTTTGTGATATGCCCAGTTTTCTAGAGATATCTACTACTTTAACCCCTTGTTATGCTCCTTAATAGTTGAGATAATTTGTCGTTCTGTAAATTGTGATTGCTTTATCATCGTTCCGTAGCACAAATTCCAATCGGAAACTTAGCACTAACAAAATCCACAAACTCCGCATTATGTTTTAGGTATTGTTAGCTGCTTTTTTTAGAATAATGGAGCAGTAATCCCCAAAGTAGCGCCATAACTCCACCTATTATTAATCCAGAAATCTTTAGACTCCAATGTATGGCTTATTAAGGCCTCCAAGGTTAAAAACAGTTTTGGGGTTAGAGCAAATTCATATCCTAAGGTATATCTCATTATTCCAATATTTCTGCTATCAAAATCCAAGTTGGCTTGTATGCTATCCGTGGTGAAAACTGGATATCCATAATTTCTAATTCCTCCTTCTATATACCCTGTAAAGTTTTCTTTTCCGTCTCTGTCTCGATATCCAATTCCTCCTATTAATTCAAAGAAAGACATTTTCCCACTAAAAGAAAGGCCTGGATCGACGGGATATTTAATTTTCATATCCGAATTAAAATCGTCATAGTTAACTCTCAAAACAAAATTTGACTGATGTCTATACTCAACTGAAGTCTGAATCATTAATCCGCCTGAAAGCTGGTCTGTTCCATGTCCAACGTATCCCATTTGTATGGCTGGCATAAAGGTTCTCTCCCAATCGGTAATAGTGTCATTCTTATGTTGAGCTTTTAGAATAGTTGAATAAAAAAATATGAGAATAACTATGGTAAGGTTTTTCACTAATAAATTCATCTTTTTAGAGTTTTTTACATTTCAGCTAACTGTCTTGTATATGAAATGTGCGAGTTGATCACACTTTTTCTTTCAGCTGTAATTATTTGATGTTAAAAATAGGGCAGAACTCAAAGTCAACTAAATCTTAGCATATTTCATATTTGTTGTTAGCTTCTGTTTTTTACATTATCATTCAAGAAATTAATTTCATTTTCAAAATATATTTTAATTGTTTATGTCATTAAATTTATTGATTTCCAAAAAATATATGTATTCAACACCATGTAAAAAAAAGCTGGTAAAGAAACCCAAATACTATCTTTTAACTTTATTCTTACAATGAAGCCAATGAACATAAGTAATGCGAGGCCAAGAGATGAAATTAATAGAATAAAGTGAAATTTAAGCCCTATTAATAAACCTAAAGCACCAGTGATTTCTAATAAAACGGTTGTTAATCCTATTTTTTCTAAACCAAATCGCTTAAACTCGTTTTTCATATGTGGTGAATTAAAATAGGAAAAAGCATAAGCAAAAAAGGAAAAACTTGACATTAAAACACATGTTATAAGTATGTACATCCTTGTTTATTAAATTGATGAATAGGCTATGAAAATGCTCAGTAACAGAAGAGTTAGCGATGGTAAATATTTAATAAATGGATTTCTTATTTTGAAATGAAAATATTGAGCACTTATCATTAATAGACCCATAAGAATTGATGGGATAAGAACCAATGACGGATACCAAATACCTACAATAAGCAATGTAGCTAAAGATATTTTTGTTGTTCCTACAATATTTCTGGTTAAATCACTTAACCCAAATTGTGCGAATTCTTTTAAGACATTATGAAACCTAAAAGTCCATACAAATACAACAGATATTGAAACAATAATTTGTGATAATACAATTAACTTTTCCATTTTTATTTATTTAGTTTATCCTACTCATAAGGCTTTTCGGAATTCGCCTAATTTTAATTGGGATTACAATCCTTCTTTTTAATAACTTATATATAGTACTGTTTCTTATCCAGTGTTATAGGCTTTATTGTTTTTAATCTTCAAAAAATAAAATTCCATTTCTGTTAAAATAGAATTTTTTTATATGTTTTAGGGTCAATCAACATAACAATCCTATCATTAAAGTCATTATGATTAGTTGGAATAACTAAGGTTTTGTTGGCATCGAAAAAGCCCCATAGACTGTCTTTTCTAAAGGGAAATAATTCTTGATCATTTACTATTGGAATTATTTTAATAAATAAGAGAAGGATTATTATGAATCTTTTGCTCATTTTTTTATTACCTATGACGTTTAGGAGAATTGCAAGTTAACACAGAGGTTTGTTATTTGCAAGGAAGTCCAAAAAGCTTTTGCAATTACTACTTTGTCAGATTTTTATTTAAAGTGGTCCTGTTGGTTAGTTATATAAAGAGGTGTTTTCTTAATAACACACAATACATACATTTTTTCACCTGCTTATTTTTGTGTTATCCATTTACCTCTCCCATAAACAGCTATAGTATCATTTGGTTTAAGAATTGATTCTAATACTTTTTAATACAGTCATTCTTAAAAGCTAAATCAACTATTTAGTGGTGTTTGTAAATAGCACTGAACTTTCGTAAACCACTGAATGCACTATTTGCAACATACAGTGTTGTACACCGTTTGTTTTGAGTTCATTGTATAATGAATACAGTTTTGCTAAAATATTTTTTCATTAATTCTTTTTTATAATTACCAAAATAACATTTAATATCGCCAATTCTGTCAAACATTGGAATAGTCAATAGGTTGATGAAAGGAGGTCTTTATTTTTTCTTTTGAGCCTTCTCATTCTCATTTCAAGTAATGCTGTACAAAGGTTTTGTTATACATTTTATTTATTTCTAATTAATTCAAGTGCTTTTTCTAAAATTAAATCTTGCCCCTGAAGATAGTTGCTATTTTGCATGAGTTCATAATCTCTTTTAACCCCAACTTGCTGTGCTGTAGTTTCGTCAGGATAAAACACTCCCAATCCAAAAAAAAAAGATTTAATACCAAATGGTAATGGGGTTTCAGATATGTTTCCGTCAGCTCCAGCAGTTTGCCCACCTAAAACCACTGTATTTTGGTGCTGTTGAAAAGCCATTACCGTATACTCGGATTGACTCATTGTATTATAATCAACCAACACAAAAATATTTCCTTCGTATCCTTTCATTTTATTTCCAATGGTTTGACTTTCTGTCCATTTAAATGACCCAGGGTAGTCTAAATCCATGTTAATGAACTTTGCAAACTTCGTTCTTCCGTTTATCAATAATTTAGATAATTTAATTAAGGTCCAATTAGGATAATTTCGACTGTCAATAATTAAATAATCTGTAAACATTAATTTCTGTTTAAATTCCCTGTTTATATCCGATCTTTTCAGCCCTCCCATGTTTATATAACAGTACACTTTTCCAGAAATGGAATCTTTTAAAAATGAATAAGGTCTTTTTATTAGATCCGATTTGGTTGTTTTAAATCTGGATTTTAGTGTTTCTCTGTTAATTGTAGAATAGGTTCGAGTTAGCAACTGTCCATCTCGCTCAATAGTTAATGTGATTGATTTTTGATTCGTAATTCGTAAATAATGTGTGGCTTTAGAAAGATAGTAATCATTAGAAGTAGAAAGGAAGTTTCCGATTTGTCTGATTTTATTTTCAACGGGGTCTCCGTTGATGGAAATAACCCTGTCCATTCTCTTTAAGTCAATTGATTGAAGACTATCTTGAAAAACAACGTTAATGAAGTAGCCATCTGAAAGACCAATACAATAGAAAGGGGTATATTTATATTTATTAATTGGATTGTTTTCTGTTCTTATAAACCCATGACCATCTCTTATTTCAGTAGTCATTTTTCGAACTGCGAAATAATAGTCTTCATAGTTCTTGGCTTTTATAAAATCATAGATATTATTTTTAAAAACTTGAGTCCAGTTTTTAGGGATGATATTACGGTTTGGATAGAAGTAATTTATGATATTCCAGTAACGAGTAATTGATAGGTAGCAAATAGAGGGGTTATACTCAAAGTTACCGAAGCTGTTTTCATTTGTTATTTTGGGATTACCTGATGGTTCCTTTGATATGTATTTATTTTTGAATTTAGGTTTGTTATAACGCAGTTGAGTTAAATAAGAATGATTGTTTTTGTTAATTAAATCATTATTGAGCCAGCTAAAACTTTCCTTAAAAATTAGAGAGTCAGCGATGTCTCTTTTTTTTAATTTATAACTCCCACATTCATTAATTAAATGCGAAACTATTTGATTAAA